>Ga0209489_103327_pt1 | contig 31499 bp, 15 predicted proteins | sample SiratrowhiteBW_FD_187527 | JGI IMG/M metagenome (GOLD analysis project Ga0209489, IMG submission 187527) | Root nodule microbial communities of legume samples collected from California, USA - Siratro white BW (SPAdes) (version 2) | ecosystem: Host-associated > Plants > Roots > Nodule | place...
ATATATATTCATGTTCAAATATACCAGTCATTTTTTAAATTCACCAGGGCTATATTAGTTATATAAGATTTTATTATATAAATTCATAGAAAGACCGTATATTATATACTTTATTTGCTATTATTTTAAAATATTTTATTATTTATTTATTGATTTAAAACTACTTTCTTCTAATATTTTAATTCAATAAATTAATTTAACAAAATTTAAGTCAGTTTTCAACTTTGAAAAACAATATATTAGTGACAAGACCACAATCTGTGAACATTTATATTGTTTGTCGAAGTTCAATCATTAGCGAGTGGTATTAGACAAACACTATTATACTTTGTCTAGTTCATAAATACTAAATTGGTCTAAAATAATGTTTTTTCAAAATCAACCTTACTATTAAAGAGGCATATTTTAGTATTTTTCAAATATTATTAGTTTTAATTATTTTAATATTTATCATTATATATATATATATATATATATATATATATATATTTTTTATATTCTTTGTATATTTAAATAGTTAAAGTAAAGTTTCCAAAAGGCTCTTTGTATGAGATAAAGTTAAACTTTCAAAGAGCATAAGCCATAAATACATTTTATTTATTGAACTCAGAAAAATCACTCATAAGTAAGGAAATTTTGTGAATAAACAGTTAATAGAAGATTAATTGAGATTTATAAAAAAACAAACACGAATTTTAATCGTAAATTGGTATCATGTGAAGTTATATGCCTTCAAAAGGCAATATAAGTTTTTATCATAAGTTAAAACAAAACAACAATCCAATCTCATACTAATTATAAATAAAAAGATTAGTTAAATTGAATTATTATTATTTATTTTATATAATAAAAATACCACATTTGATGAATTATGTTCAATTATATTTATTAAATATGATGCTCACACTTGAATTTAAAGACATTTTTTAAATAACAAGTCTGAATTAGTTTATTTATTTATTCTATTCCTTTCAACATAGACATCTTTTTCTATACTTGACATTATTGATAGAAGTATAATAAGGATTGTATTTATATTGGAGATTTAAGAACGTGTTAAGATAAATAAGACAAAAACTCTTCAAATATTGAAGACCTAATGTAAGAAATCTGTGAATTGCTTTCGGTTTGAGTTTTCATTAGTTATTTGAAATATATATAAAAATGAAATACGTTCTTTAGTTCGGTTTTTGAATAAAATTTAAATTAAAATAAAATAATATTTCAAGATTAATTTTGAATTCAGTTTTTGTCATTGTAAAATTGCTATACATTTTCTAAAAAATTGTAACTTAAAAAAATGATTAAACATTTGTAATAAAATTATTAAACGAAAAAACATGTTATGATTTATTTTTATACAATCATTGCTGTATTTATAATTTAAATATTTTTTCTTATATTTATAAATAAAATTTATAATCTTATATTTAAAAATTACATTGCAATTCAATATATTAAGTTCCGCTTTATAAATGTATGATAGGACAATTTCCAAAAGACATATATATATATATATATATATATATATATATATATATATATATGTTAAATTTATAAAAAAATAGATAAAAAAAAAATATAAAAAAAAAACATGTTAATTTTATTTTAGAGAACATGTTTTTTTTTTAACAAACAACTATGAGAGAAAGTGCCGTGGGCATGAACTTGCTAATGCTTTAAAATGAAATTAAATGTAAAAACGGAATATATTCTTTTTTTTTTCATAATCGAGAGTAAATGTAAATCAAACGTTAATTTTTTTTTTCACCTCATATATTCTCCTGAAAAGACAATCAAAGTTTTGCATATTTTTCCCCTAAATGTACTCAAGTATTGATAGATTTCAAATTGTGTATAGTTGTGTGAAAATCAATATAGAAAATTATGGACACACAATCCCATCATTGGAATGGCCTAATAAAGGTAGTGGAAGGATGGTGACTTGGTTGGTTGGGCTCTCCAAAATTGAAAGGACCCAATATAATTCTAAAGTTGTGGTTTTCTTAGTGCACCCATGCCTTTCTTTTTACACTCCCTATGTATATTTGATAGATAAAATATGATCCGGCGTAACTAATAAGAAGATTAAATGTTTTTGAATAAAGTTCCACTAAATTTAGGAGTTTAGTTTAAACATAATTTAAAGATAAAACTATAAGTGAGCTTCAAGTTCCAAAATAAATAATACCTTAAATAAAATAATGGAACGTCTCAAACATATTTTCAATTATACATTTCAAAATTATGTTAAATCCCTTTTAAAATATCATTTCAAAATAGTGATGATTTTTCTGAAATTATATAAATAAAAATTATTTATGTAAAACAAGAATGATTCACATAACTCTATACAAGAATTATGAAACAAAATATTTATTTTTAAATGATCATTTTGAAATGGCTTAGAAAAATTGGGATGCTTATTTTCAAACTATGTAAATAAATATTATTTACATAATTTTAGATAGGAAATTCTGAAAATAAAACTTGTTTCCTATTATTAGATGATCTATTATGATATTTTAGTATCATGGATTACAAAATCCCAAACCCACACCCTTTTTTTAATACATAAGTCATTCCAAAAGTGATAAATTTTGGAATTTAAGAGGAAACAAATGGGTTGTACAAAAAAGAACCCTAACTTTTGAACTTAAATTTTCATTGGGTTAGGATGTATATAGTGACTGTTGGCTGACACAATATGAGTTCACTAATTTTCTCTTAAACCATCAAAGTAATAGAAGAAATTGATTTGATAAACATGGTGTGGAAGAATGAAATGTGAGGGGCATGTGAGGAAACATAATTGTTGGCCAATGATTTTGTTTATTGAAGGTGAAGTGTTTGTTGAAAAGTTGGGCTAATATAAACTACACCTCTTTGTGCCTACTTTGCTTCAAAACCAAAGAAAGTGTGTAGAGTTGAGGAGAAACCAGACAAGATGAGTAGCATGCCTGCAAAATTCTTGGTCACAATTTTCTACATCCTCTTGGTGTCTCTTCCTGTGCACATGTCACCACATGATGTTAACATACACACAAAAAGTCTCAGAAGTAGTAGCAGTGGCCACAGGAGCAAAGGTACTAGTGGTGGCTCAACCAAAGGTTGCAACCACAACAACACCACCCCATGTCAAAAATCTACTAACATTCAAGCAGTTCCAGCTCCAACTCCAACTCCCCTTGTGTTTGCAGACCAAAGACTTCAAGTGGTGTACCCAATAATCCAAAAGTTCAAGTCTTCCATCACCTCAGATCCTCTGGGAGTGACCAACTCTTGGGTAGGATCAGACATATGCAGCTACAAAGGCTTCTACTGTGACACTCCACCTGACAACAGTTCTGCCACTGCTTTGGCCTCTATAGACTTCAATGGTTTCCAACTTGCTGCTTCCACCCTTGATGGCTTCATTGATAACCTCCCTGATATTGCTCTCTTCCATGCAAATTCCAACAATTTTGGTGGCACCATCTCACCCCAAATAGCCAAACTCCCTTACCTCTATGAGCTTGATGTGAGCAACAACCAATTATCTGGTCCATTTCCCACTGCTGTTCTTGGCATGACTACTTTAACATTCTTGGACTTAAGGTTCAATCTTTTCTCTGGGCCAGTGCCACCACAGATATTCACACAGAACCTCCAAGTCCTTTTCATAAACAACAACATCTTCACTCAAGGGTTGCCAGATAACTTAGCCACCACTCAAATTCTCTTACTCACCTTAGCAAACAACAAGTTCATGGGTCCAATCCCAAGAAGTCTTCCAAAGGCTTTGGCCACTCTGAGTGAAGTAATGTTACTTAACAACCAGTTAACAGGTTGTTTGCCTTATGAGATTGGTTTTCTTGAAGAGGCCACAGTGTTTGATGCTGGAAACAACCAACTGACAGGCCCTTTGCCTTTATCTTTGAGCTGTCTTGAGAAGGTGGAGGTGCTCAATTTGGGTGGTAATCTTTTGTATGGCATGGTGCCAGAAGTGGTGTGTGCAGGGTTGGTGAATTTGGTCAACTTTTCATTATCAGATAACTATTTCACACATGTGGGGCCACTGTGTAGGATTCTGATTCAGAGAGGGGTTCTTGATGTTAGGAACAATTGTATTCCTGATCTTCCCTTTCAGAGATCATTGATTGAGTGTGCTGAGTTCTTTGCAACACCAAGGATGTGTCCCTTCATGTGGTTTTATAGCCTCATCCCTTGTAAGCTTCCTTTTCCAAATCCCATTCCTTAGATGCCTAAGGCATTATTCTGGTTGCAATTTTTATTTTGTTTTCCTTTCTTTACTATCCTGTGTAATGTGTAATTGTAACTCAACTTTGTGATGCTCCATCCATGTTCAAATAATTTCTGCATTTCAAATTTCAAGTCAATGTTTGCACCTGATTCATTATTACTTCAAAGTCACAGAAATTTGTATGACACTCGTTTTGGTCACACTAGGCAACAGTAAATTTAGTTCTGTATCTCAGTAAATATAACTCAAATTAGTTTCTAATCTCAACGCTATTAATCAATTTAGTATCAATTTTATTTCTGATTTTAAATTTAGTCAGGAACTAAATTGCTTGATTTTATTTTATACCATGAGGGTGGAAATTAAACAGTAGAGACAATTTCTAAAACTAAGAAAAGGTACTCAATAAAAAGTAAAAGCATAGAATCTAAATTTCCAAAGAAAGGGGCTTTTTCCAAAGCATATATGGTCCTAAAATTTGTGTTAATGCAGGGATAAGCAATTGCTTGTCTGCCAAAGCCACGTTTGTTTTTCTTAGCTACCACACTATCTTTATTTTTTCTTCTTTCCACATGATGATAACATAACTAATGGCCTGGTCCCTAATGCATAAAAAGTGACTCACATGGCAAGTGAAGTGAAGACAAATTAGTGAAATCACAACATTTCATGTATGGTTTCCAAAAAAATGTTAATTTATTGATACACAGCATAACTTTTGCAATCTTGTGTAGCATTGATTGATCAGACATTGAGACAGTTTTCTGTTCATTTTGACAAAGAAAAAAGAAGAGAAAAACTAAGGGAAATTAACTCAACTGCTCCCATAATTAGGAATTGATAGGTAATGAATGTAGCTCAGGCATGCATGGCCATGCGTTCCAGCTCAAAAAGAGACCAACAATGCATAATTTTATTATTAACGTTTGTGATATTCATCTAAACAGCCTTGTCACTAGGCACTGTTCTTGGTTTTCTAAGGTTTTAAATGTCAACCGATACATGCAAATAACCCAAGTGGGAGGCCTTTTTTTTTTTTTTTTTTTTTTCTTGGGAAACCAAATTATATATATGAAATGAGCAAAGATGAGAGTGGATTATGTTTGGGTACTACTTGACATCGGCATCAATAAACCTCATTCAGTTAGGGCCATTTTTTAAATCATAGTGTTGGAATCATAAGACCAATCATGCTATTGAACTTAAAGTGTATAAATAAAGATATTTTTTTTACATAAGAAATTAGTGTTATAGTATTGAGTTAGAGCAAAATGAAATCTTAAAGAAAAGGTTTCAAGGGTTATCTCTAACCAATTTGATAAATGTTGCCACTATCAAATGGGCATTTCTGATGCAATATGCAGAAGTCGGCTATGGTTTGTTTGTATGTTTGTGGGGTGCAAGTGATTTTGCTGCAGTGGTAGTGTTAGGTGAGAGGCATGGTTTTTTAAAATAAACAGAAAAATATTAAAGGAACCGTCCCAGAAGACCATAACTTAACACTTTTCTTTTCTGTGATGTTTATTCTTATTGGTTGGAAAAAGTTTTGGGATTTTGCCTTTTCCACTTGGCACTCAACTTATGTCATTAATTGAGCTGGATAGAAGTGGAGAGATGTAGTATAATATATCACTTTTCTCTCAAATTTTTGTTTTTCTATTCAATTTTTTTAATTAATTTGGTTACTTTGTTTCCTACAAATTTTTCCACTTACAATTTAACAATTAAAATATAAAAATACGTGAAATTCCAAAATTTTCTTTCTCTTTAGATTCTAATACCATTTTCTATCAAATGTTTGAATGTTTATTCCTTTTCTCTCTCTCTTTTTTTTTTTCTTCATTTGAAGTTGTTTGTAAGGTAAGTAGAAAAAATAAATTGAACAAACGACAAAAATTAAAAAAACTTATTTTCCTAAGATTTAAATTAAAGATAATGTTAAATGTTTTTATATTAGTAGTGTGTAACTTATTGGAAAAGATTCTTTTATTGTTTTCTCCTATTTATTTTTTTAGGGTTTGTAAATTTTAGTAGTATTTAAATTTTATGATGCAGAATACAGAAATTATTTTTTAGATTACACAATTTAAATTTAAATTATATTTTAAATAATTCAGAATATTAAAATTATATTTTAAATTGTATAATTTAGAATTAAATAAAAATTATATACCGATTATATATATAATTTGAAAAGAGTATTTTGATATTTTAAAAAACATGTAGGATGGGGAAAGAACTCATATAGGTGGAATGCGTCTTCGAATATGACGGTTTCTTTTCGCACCTCCATACTTTTGTTTTTCATCTCCATATATATAGATAGCAAATTGATTATTATACTTTTAATAAAAAATTAAATAAACCATATACTTCTTAAACTTTCTATATTTCAGATTGTTTAATCTAATATAAAAAAAATTATTTTAAAAAGAATTTGTATATCAATTATACAATCTAATACAAAAAAAATTATATACCAGATTTTACACTCTAAAAATAATATTTTTGGTATTTTTAAAAAATATAAAATGCAGAATGTAGTCATGAAGGTGCAGGAAGATCGTGTCTCCGAATATTGAAAGTGAATAAGATTTGAAATTGCTTCCTGCACCCCACAATTGCTTCATGCACCCCTATAAGTCATACAAAGCTAAAGAAGACAAAAGGGGCTAGGTTGGTGGAGGCTGCGCTGCTGCTGCGTGGTGGAAGATTGGAGGTGCTGCGTCTTTGTGGTGGAAGCTCGAGGTTCTGTGGTGTGGTGCAGAGGTGTGGCTGCAGTGAAAGGTCCTGCAGAGTTGTGCGAGAGGTGTGGTTGCAGCGGAAGGTCCTGCGAGAGAGCTGCAGTGGTGGAAGAGAGACCGGAGCTTCGGAGAGTTGCATAAATTGGAGATTGTGAGAGTACAGGTAAGTGATTTGTTGATTTGATAAATGTTGGGATTGAATTGCTTTATAGGGATGGATTATTGAGTGTTGGAGGTGTAGATAATTGGGGGGTGATGGTGGAGGTGCGACGACATTACTGGTGTTTACGAAAATCCTTTTCCGAAATTGATATGGGAAGGGTTTTCTGTAACTATATTTTTTTTCAAAAACGCAGACTGTTACGGAAAGACTTTTTCGTGATGCATTTTTTTTCAAAATTGTTACGCATTACGAAAAACATTATCCGGAATGCTTTGTGATGTTTCGAAAAATAGTTTCCATAACTGGGTACCTCCTTTACGGAAAAACGTTTTCCGTAACACCCATCCCTCACCCCCTCTTACGGCAAACTGATTTCCGTAAAAAAAAAATCCTCTTACGAAAATTTGTTTTCTTAATGATTTTCTTACACCCCATCAATAATTCGGATTTCGTTTTCAGAAAATATGAATCCTTACTCCGAAACGGAAAATGCACCCCTACGAAGAACAGTACTTACCGCTTGCATCGATAGAGATGTTGCCAGAAAATGTTTTCAAAGGCTCAACCACCATTGCGCAGCTCCTCCACAAGCTCCACGCCACTCGCCGCCGATCAAGTGCAGCAGACCCTCTTAATACTCTGCTAAGGGTATTTAAGGGATATTCAAATTTGTGGGGGTACAGGAAGCAATTATGGGGGTGCAGGAAGCAATTCCCATAAAATTTTGGGCCTAACCCAGGATCTGGACCCAGCCCAAACAAAGCCCGAATGGAACATGACATCATAAATATGCTTCTTGTCGTTGTGAGAAATAGACAGAGCAGCAGAAAGTGCTAGAAGTAACTAGCACCGAATTTACATGTTATGCACTTGGCATCTCTTATTCACAATTAATTTTCATCACAGAATCAATTTCATTCAGACCCAATTATGATGAAAAGCTTCAAAATCAAACCATTTCATTAGAAGTGAAAGATTAATAGTTCTTGCTGTAAGTATATAGAATCAAAGTAACAGAGACAGGGAATAATAATAATAATAATAACAATTATTGAAGTAAAGAACAAAAAGATCATACGATGGATTCGGAAATGATGGAAGCAGAAGCATCATCATCGTTATCATCATCGCAGCCGCAAGTATTCAGTTCCGGCCAAAACGACGTCGTTCGAGATTTGCTCACATTGGCTCGCCAGCTCATCACTCAAGGCAAAGCTTCCGAGGCCCTCCAAGCTGTAATCTTTCTTCTTCTTTTTTCTTTTCAATTTTTGTTTCATTCTTTATATTCTTTTGAATTCTTCACTTTCAAGATTTCGTCTTTGATTCTTTTCTTTGTTAATTTGTGTTCTGTGCTGCAAATTTTCGTCTAAACCGAGTCTGAAAAACATGCTCTAGGGTTGGAAAGAAAATTTCCCGTGGAATGAATCACTATTTTATAAGCTGCTAAATGAATGGAATTGAGAAAAATTAGGGATTTTTTTTTTCTGGGGTGGAAAACATTAGGGATATTTTATAAGCTGGTGTTTTCCACCTAGATAATCTCGATTTCAATTCACATTTTCACAATTTTGCTGTGAAGTGGTAGTTTGGTGCTAAGTTTAGCACCCGAGGTATATAAGATAGTATATCTTACGTAAACTAGTTATATTTGTTGCATCAAGCGTTTGGGGGAGTTTTGAAATTTGATTCAGGGATAACTCACTGTGTGCCAAAACTGTTGAAAGTTTTGCTTTAGGGTGTTTTAGATTTTATCTTAAAATCAAATCTTATGTTTTGACAGTTAAAGTCATAGTGACTGAGTTTATGAATAAAAATAGAAGTTTTTCTTGCACTTGTGTATGCTAGTTACTCTCCTCCTGGATTTCTGCATGGACGTTCCAAATTCTTGTATGAGTGGAATAGACCAGTGTTATGTATCTCTGACATGTGCTTAAATCTCAAGAACTCACTATGTATACCAAATTACAGATATGGTGAAAATAGGGGATTATCAATTTACCATTCAACTCCCCAAAGTCTCAGCTAAATTTTTTGAACATTTGACTTGTGTGGTAAACTTAATCTGTGTCCATTTGCTTTCTCTCTTCAGTTTGATTAGATTCTTCCTTCTTCCTTCCTCTCCGAACTCCCAATTTATCCTAAAGTACTAAGTTAGCATTGCCCAAATAGCCATTTACATGATTTATGTGAGGCATGTTGCACAGAAACATAAGTTCATACCTTTTAAAGATTTCTTTGCTTGCATCATCAAAGTGGGGTTCTTATTACAGCTTAGAGTGTTTGAGGAAGTTATGGCTTTTCTTAATGAGAAAATTTCCTCTCCATTTCCTACTCTCTCCAGTTTTTACATTACAAAACTTTTAGAACAATAAATGTCACTTTTCATAGAATGTGTAGGTCATATTTTCATCAATGCATTGTCAAACAAACACAGTTCAATTTTTCAATATTATGATGGCTTGGTGACATATGAAAGTTTTATCTTTGTTTCCGATGTCTCTAAACCTAGATAATAAAAAGTGATGTGAGATCAACCGTTCAAGCATTCCATATGCATAGAGAATTTGCCTGTTGTGATGCATGCAACATGAATCATGAATCATGTTCGTACAAAGTGCTATGTACTTGCCCAATGTGAAAAAAAAAAAACAAAATCTAAGAGGATGTTTGGTTGTTATCCGATTTCAATAGTTCAGGGTGTTAGGTTTGTTATCTGATTCATTTATAGTTCATCTGTTTCACTTGTAATTACAAAATGTTCTTTTGGTTTCATTTTGTTTGCTGTTTTCATAGTTTTATAAAGCAGATAGTGAAAATGACAAACTTGTTTTCCTATTTCCCTTGTAAAATTTAGGTAACACTAAACAAAATGATAGCAATGTAATAATATTCTTTCTTGTAATAAACAGTGCAAGTGAAAAACTGGAAACGAACCAAACACTCCCTCCCTAAATCCACGCATCTTTTGGGTGATGATATTGACCTATAACTGGAACAGGTTGTTGCAGCAATGAGGACTAGAGGTGGTGATGAAGCTGTTTTTCAGTCCTTGCATCGTGCTCGAGAGGTGTACAGAAGTAGACTGCAAGAGAATGCTGCAGTTGATAAGCTGGCTTCTTTGTTTGCGGAGTGTGCTATTGCTGAAGCTCAACCAGTAGTGAGTGAAGCACCTGCTAATAACATGAGCAGCCCATCAATTACCCCAGACCCAGATGCTCATGGAACTTCCATACTGGCAGAAAGTGGGAGGATGCAAGTAGTGTTGGATGCAGTTTCTGATGGAAGCAGCTTCATCTGTTTGAAATGTGGAGGCCTTGTTAGTAAGCATCGCCAAGAGGAGCATTATGCATACTGGTGTTGTTAATCTATTGGTGTCCGTCTGCCATGCTGATGCAACTTTTTTTGTGCATCTTTGAGATGGAACCGGTGGAATGAGGGTACTTCTGAGTTCTGAGTGCCTTAATCTTTTATCTTTGGAAAAGTCATACTGCTGCCACAGTGGTGTGAATTGCCAAACTTTGTGTCCTTTGAAGACTTCAATGCTGTAAACCATACCCACACAGAATTGTCTTGAGTAAACTTGGGATGTCTATGTTGACTCCAATGTGTTTACTTTTACTGTTTGGTCCAACAGTACCTTATGTAATCTTTACAAAATATTTTTTGCTATCACTTTGAGTTGTATGTTCGAGTAATAATACCAAAAATAATACTTTGTTTTTCATGTACAATAATTCACAAAAATGTGGAGAAGGTGATTTGTTTTCACCATATCCTGACATTATATTGGAAATATGAATTAACATCAAATTTATAATTATTAAACGTTTTAATCAAGTTTTAAATACAAGTTTTAAATATTTTATAAATTTAGAACGAGTTTGAGAGATTGAAGACAAAAATAGTGAATTGTGTTGGAAATCAAAAGCTGATAGTTACTTAAAATTTAATTAAGTGTACAGGGCCATTGCATGATAAAAGTAATGATATTAGTTATTTATATGCCCATTCTTTTTTGCTAAGTATTCTCTTGAATTAAGATAGTTTGATTGGTTAACGCTTATAGGCAAAATCTCTTAGAGGGTCAAAACAAGGACAGCATTGTTTACAGACCTAATGAATCTATTGAGGCAAATCTCTTTTGCCGTTGTATAAATGAACATCAATTAAGTATTTCTTTTATGTACTGATTTTTCATGTGCAGTTACTTGCAAAAAACTTTTGTTGTGTTGATTTATTTTGTGCAATGTTGGTAACATGTAGTCGTATGGGAACTCATGTACAAGACGTAAATAATACTTATTTGAATTACTCGAGTATTCCTATTGCTTGGGCACACACAATGCCACCAAAGGGAGAGGTTTTCCTTCTCAAAAATTGACCTTATTCCAATGTCTCTATTACAAAGTAAATTGAGAAGTTTTCTTTTAAACTAGAGAAGTGCTGTGGATATAGAAGATTCTTTTTTACGCACAGCATGTACCCATCAGTCCTGCATGTTATCTTAGCTTGGATTTTGCTCAACTAAAATTTAGAAAGCTAAAATATATGTAAGCAGCCTGCGTCTATTGTTTGGGTAAATATCTTAATGAAGGTCCTTTTGAATAAGTTCTCACTAATAAGTTGTTTTTATGTAAATATCTTAATGAAGGTCTTTTTGAATAAGTTCTCACTAATAAGTTGTTTTTATTTAAGTTGAAAACAGTTTTTATTGACTAATGTTTATATTACAAGATGGATTCAAATAAACAAGTTCTTCTAAAGAGTATTCATTCTAAACCAGTATTCAACGTGCAGTACAAAATAAATATAGGAATGATTAAAAGGGGGAAAACTGATTAAAAATTTCCTTGCTACAAACTCTGGTATGGTAAATTACAATCTCTTTCAATATAGTTAATGTTCTTTACACACAAGACCTAGGTAAAATAGAAGAATTTCCTCCTGTTGCTTTGTGACAGAGGAAGACTACATTATATCTATCAACAAAAAATCAATGACCGACAAACACGGTAAGACCATGGTAACTTACAACTTATAAGTAAGAAATAGAAGACCCTCAATGAACATTTCGAAGACTGGACAAAAGAATATTTCCTTTTCTCCCCTTCCAGCGTTGGTATACACACACAATATTCCAAGATAATTTGTATGGCAAGATCTTCACAAATGCCTCCAAGCAAGCAACTATATCCTATTCTTGATTATTTGGGAAGCCTTTGGCAACATTTTTACACACCTCACAAGATGCTCCATGTGCAGCAAACAACGGAAACATTTCCAACATTCGGGCAGTATATATAATGTTATTGTCAGCAACCATTAATTATTACCCTGCAACTAGAAACAAAAAATGTCAGATCAATGCATCTTTATTTACTGGTAAAGAAACAGAAAATTTTTGTATAGTTACAACTAAGTCATCCATGATAATTAGCATAAAATTAACCAACAGATAAATTATATATAGGGGTGGATAAAGATACATATCAAAAGACGGATAAGGAAGAATATATTTTGGAAGGTTGTATAGCACAGGGGTTGGTTTGATGTTTTGTAAAAAAATATAAAGGGTAATTACCTGAACCTAGATTTTGACTTTTTCCAATGCCTTATGTCTAGGATTATTCTTGTAGGTTAAAAAATGAACTGAGCCAACACCAATTGGATGACCACCATAGCATTCAGATTCACATGATATACGGCAAAGCCTGGGAACGTGGCCTTGCTCTCATGATTGTCTCATCGCTGTGTCGAATCCATTCAGAAAGTCTCCATGGTTTCTGCCACTTCCATTTGAATTGTAGTAGCCACTGACGGTGGCTTCTTTTCCACCTCCATAGCTTGCCAGAAGTTTGTCCTACAATTGCTAGTTTTTTCATTGAGAGTTGCCCAATGGGCACCATCTGCATTGACAGCAAATCTCGCATTGTTAGCCCAACGAAAATGAGTATAAATTTAATATAAATGGAGAATAAATTACCCTTCTACTCTGATCTATAAATGCTGCCGATTCCCTCATTTGGCCATTAGTGATGCCTGGCATATATTTGCGCTGTTTCTGTACTGGCACAGACTCCGGAGATAATGGTTCCTTGATGTCTTCTGCACAGTGTTTCAATGAATTTGGAGAGTTTCCCTGTTGGCAGAAAGCGACGATAATTAACAACTGAAAATGAAAGTTATATATTGTTGACAATTAAAATGATTCACAAAAGTAAAAGATATCCTATCAAAAGTTAGTCACGGAGATAACACGAAGACAATAATGGACAAAATCCCGATTAAATGAGATAAGATAATCACTATAGAGCTATATAAAATCATAGAACCATAAGCCTGTTATGATTTAAGTGAGAAGAAAGCCAATTTCTTCTGTTTAGAAGCCTAACTTTTGTCTAAAACAAGAGACTAATCTGACCTTTTCGGCAGCAGCACTACAGCTTTTTTTATCTTTTAAATCTTAGTTGTTTTTTAGCATGAATCTTAAGCAGATAAGATCTTACAGAAATTGGCGTAGCCAATGTGGTTGCAATAGCTTGCTCTCTCACTCTTAGTTCCTTCTCAGCTTCCTTTCTCTTGATTTCACTTTGCCGTAATAGACCTACAAGTTCTTTGATTTGATCTTTCATTTCCCTGATCTCGGTGTCCTTCTCCCACAGTTGGCACCTGTAGTTAGCATCTAACACTTCAATTTTCCACAGTATAGAAAAGAATGTCATATGAAACACAGGAAAACAAGATTCCAGGTGCTAAGAGAATCTTGTCATCAAAGGCATCGTATCAATTCTATCACGTAAATATTTAGTGTAAAAGAATCATCGAATTAGCAAGATTTCAGAGCCAGATATATGCATGTGAAAAAGAAGAAACTCACATATATGGTATACCGTTAAAACTTTTTTTGTATGTGCATCTTGGAGTTTATCTCCTCTATCTCTGCTTTATTCCATTAATAGAAAAAGTGGACAAAATATGGCAATTTTTCTAGTGTTTTACATGAATTGCTGATCCTTGTGGGATAAGGATTTTGTTGTCATTTGTTTGGTTTTTTTTTTTACATGAATTACTGATCCTAGTGTATGATGGATTAAATCAGTTGTGGACATAAGACATGCAAATTTTGGCCACGGACAAATTTACATTTTCTCTTCTTTGAGAGATAAAATATTAAAAGTTGTTTGGGTTAAACAAAGCACCTAGCATCTCCAACAGAATTGAACAAATACTGAAGCAAATTCTTGGCTTCTCCCATTGAGCGCAACTGGTTCCAGCGTCCACGGTTAGTGAAGGCCCGTTCGCGTTCTTCTGCCTCAGAAAGTTGAGAAGCCATTGCCACTAGTGAATTAGATGATATGCTTAACATGCTCTCAAGTGAAGCTATTCTGGCCATTCTTGCATTTGGTGACATGGAGGATGCTCTGAGAAGAATGACAGGTGTTAAAAGCAACCATGAAGAGAGAAATAGTCCTTTTACATTGTATGTGTTACCATTTGAAAGAGCCAAAAGATAATAAAAACTAACGAGATAAGCATTAACAAATTTAATAATATTTATTTAAGAATCAGACCTAGCAAATCCATTCTTTCCTCTTGGAGGACTGAGACCCTTGGCAGCAAACCCGTTTACCTGCTTTAGCATGGCTAACTCCTCCGCAAGGGCAGCTCGCCTGTAGACACGATTTTAAATGTTACAATACAGATGATAAGTAGTAAGAAAAAAAATATAGGAATATAGGTTGCATACACTTCACTTTGCTTCTCATACTCAAATCGAACTTCATGCTCTTTTACCATGACTTCCAGCTCTTGATCAAGCCACCGTTGTAAGGGCTTCTCATTGCTCTAAAGAATAAACTCAAACTTACTTTATGACTGGAATAGATAATCAAGCAAATTTAAGGAGACGAAAGTTTGTTACCTGTCCATTCGTTCCACTTCCATTCAATGCAACTGGAAAATGAAATATAATTAGAATTTGATAATAGTAAAAGGGAGTTTAAAAAAAATATATCCATTTGAAATGACCTGATAAACTTTTCCATGTCTCATGGAAGACATGCCAAATTGCAAATCGTTAAAAATGAGCATATTCTGTGTCAAAAGCAAATCATACCCAAAGAGTCTCGGCTGGAAGATTTACGAGCTTCTAGCAACTCCTTTAACCTCTTAGTGGCCATTGCAGCTTCTTCAGTCTTCCTCTGAAGGACCTGAAGGAAATATTCAGTTGTTAAATATAACCATTCATTATGAAAAGTATCAGTCTTTATAACTACAAAAGTCAAAAACAGCATTGATGGTTATGCATGTTGTGTAGCAAGAACATTCAATAAAACAAATGAAATAATGAGATTTCATTTTCATTTGGCTGTTTAAAACCTCATCATAGAACACTGTTTTAGTTCATTGCATGAGCATGAATGAATATTAATCTCTAAAGGAATATCTAAATAATGAAGGTATCATTCGTTCTATATTCATTAATATTTTCCACATAGTTATTCACTGGTGATTAAACTGCTTAACCCAACACATATAACCTGTACGATTAATCTTGATAAGCAAGCAAGACAATGTTAATTAGTAAAACAAGGCTGTCATCCAACAACTTATCAATACTCACCATTTTCTGGCGCTGATTTAAAGCTTGCAGTTTATGCCGTTCAAACTCATTTCTCCTTCCTTCCTTCTTTAACTGCATTTGCAAACATTTATTTAATTCAAAATCATAGAACACAAATGCAGTACAGGTGAGTAAATCATGTTTAAGAGATTGATTAGTCATGATCAACCATCACACTGCTTATTCTACCTCTTGAATTTGAAGTCATTCAAAAGCTTGGAGCAGCACACACCATTTGGACTCGAACTATATGTTAAATATTATTTCATGTTTACATTTCATAAAGGAAGATTCAGCTATAAGTAATATTTCATTTAGGAAAAATATTAATTGCCAAACTTTCTCTACCATAAAATAAAGGTGAGGTAAAGGACATATTAAATAAAAAATACAAAAAAGAGAGGCTCGACATACTTGCAGGAGCTCTTTGTCTCTAGAAGCCTTCCATTGTCGAAACTGTTCAGCCTCTTGTTTTATCCTCTGTTGCAGTTGAACCTGCAATCATTGTTCAGTGTATAATAGGGAGTATATTGAGTGATCCAAACTATGGTATGAAAAAGTACAAAAGTCAACCTTCTGGGCCTTTATGGATTGTATTTCATCTTGCAATCGCTTCGCTGCTTCATCACTTTTTTGCTTTTGCTTCAGAAGCTGGACCTGACTCTCCTGTTTCTTCTTCAGATCAAGAATCTAGCATTAAATATTTTGAAATTATATTAGCGATTTAGAATTGTTCGAATTCAATATTTTAAATGAAAAATAAATGGAAATAGAAAAGACTCCTCACCTGGGCTTCAAGTGCTTTCAATTTTTGGACATGGATATCCTCTGATTTCTGCATTTGTCCATCAGAATTGGCAGCAAGATTTTCAACTTCGGCCAGAAGATGATCCCTCTCTCGCTGCATACATAAATCAGGAGCATACATAAATATGAATTTTGTGTAGGAGCAAAATAACTTTGCAGAACTCCTATTGAACCTGAACAGCTCTTTTCTCATCCTCTAGTTCCACTATCTTCTTTCCAAAGTGCTGCTTGAGTACTTCGGCATCGGATATTCCAAAAAGCTTCATCTCAGACTGTGAACATCAATCCCAACACGTACATTAATATTACAAAGGGAGAAGAAAACCATTCAATGCTTCTGCCATTATTACTATTTGAATCCGAGAGAAAAACTTCTCGCGGTTAATTTAATTTAATCAAATTACATGACAGAAGCTACCTCATAATTCAGTTGATTTAAACGTTATCATTTACTGATGTATGAAAAGTCACACTGTGTGTTTAATTATACATAAGCAGTGTTATAACCTCTTTTTGCTCCAAGCGTTTATTCAATTCATGTAACTCTCTATCCATACTATTTTGCAGAAGAGTATGCTCCCACTCTTTTGCTACTTCTTCGATTTCCCTTGAATCGCCTGCTAAATTGGCAATTGTAACCCGGATTTAGAAGTTTAATAATCACACTTGGTTAAATTTAAAAAGTAGTAGACAGTGTTACAGTACAGGATGAAGGAAGTTGCAGCTTCAAAATTGGCAATATTAACGTTATGAAATCCTGTCGAAAGAAGATGCTGACCTGTTGTTTCACTCATTGGATAATCAGAGGTTGTTATAGGTAAGCCCCTCTTAAGACCATCAGTCTTTGCATTACATGTGCTATTATCCTGAAAAATGAAATTTTAAAAATTAATGTACGGCCTTAACAACTCATCTTGAATTTACTTTCGCTCATGGCTATGATAACTGAAATAATTTGAAGTAGTGGAATGCAAATACCAAGATGAAGCACACATTTATTGGGGGAAAATTAGTGAGTAAGATTATCAACAGAAGAATCAGAGGCATACATAAGCGTCCTTTTCACAGTGTTCTACAACAGAGCATCTACTGCGGTATTCATGAAGTTCACAACGAAGATCCTCATTAGCTGCTTCAAGCCAAGAAATCCTTTCCTTGAGGACCTAATCAATTGTAAAATGATTATATATTAAAGTGAATGTACAACGAAGCCCAGCTCCCAGGAACAGTTAAGGATAGTATTTTTTTCTTTTAAGAGACCAATATGATAAGCATTGATTGGTCTCTAACTGTGCATCATAAATTATGTCCAGTCAATGTTACCACAACCCCATCATAGGAAATAAATTAAAATTAATGCAAGAAATTTCCAAAGATTTAACACAAACGAACTACCTGAACTTCATCAGAAGAGCCACCAGAGCGAGCACAAAGTTCTGCTTGTAAATACTCAAGTTGTTGTCGCATTTTTAGCATTTCATTGGACATGGGATCTCTATTGACCTATGGAAGAATAAACCAAAGATGAGAATCAGTGTCAATTGTAAAGGAAACCAATAATTATCTCAATTTTGTGAGATGAATGAAAAGGAACATAAAGCTTATAAAGAGACTTACAACAGGCTTGTTTTGGATGTTGCGTGCGCGATTTGCATACTTCAAAGTGTTAAGGGTTTCCTCAGCATTAATATCAGCAGGACTTATGCAGGCTGGGACAAAAATATTTTTCAAGTAAGGAGAAAAATTATAAAGTCTTGGACAAAAATACTTCTTTAGTAAGACGAAAAGTTATAAATTTAACAACAGTTTGTCTAAGATGCACCGTGACAAAGATGGAGGAACCAGAACAAATAGTACATCATTTTAATACTTGTCATCAATCATTTAGGATAAACTGAGAAGTTATCAGAGGTTCAAATCTTCTTAAAATCTTTCCCAGATGGAAAAAGTATTTGAGAATACAAAATCCACATTCTCTAAACTTCTACGCATTAACTAAGGCCTGTTTTAATTGGTTTCTAATATTTCTTCCCTGGTACTTATGTTCATACCAAAGACACAACTGAGTTTATGAACTTGAATATCGAATACAGGAAGAAATTAAAAAGAAAAAAAAACATCCGAAATATTAAGCATGAGCTCCATGGCTATTATAAATGTTTATTTGAAGCTTATCATTTGAAGTCCAATGATGGGAGGGGGGAAAATAAAATTGATTGGGATAGATGCAGGGAAAATAGCCAACCTATCATGACAGTTCTGCTGTTACCGCCAAGTGAATCCTGCAAAACAATTTAACTTCACCCATAAATAAAAAATAAAAAATAATTAAATTAAAAAAAATCAAAGAAAACTTGAATATAAAATCTTATAAGCATGTTTCCTGTTTTATCTTTTATTCTTGGTTAAATTACTATAGGTCTCAAAACTATTTTTTGAATTGGGTCCTTGATCATGTGATTTTTTTTTGAATTGACTCACTAGGTTTATTAACACTGCTATAGATTGTATTTTCTGGTGGTTTCAAGCCATCATAATTTAACCCTGGAGACCAAATTTTTTACTTCAGAGGGCCCAAATAAAAAAAAAAAAAGCGTTTAGGGATCATTTAGAAAATTAATAACTCGGACCTACTTAGTAATTTAACCTTTTTTCTTCTTATAGAATAATATTTGTCTCTTTTCTTCTAGGAAACAGTAACTATCAAAATAAATCACAAATTCAAGTTCAATATAGATTTTGACATAAAGGACTGTGTTAAAAGATAAATCAAATGCATAACTGGCTACTGTTTAATTTGTTAGATTTTTTAGTCAACATTCAAACAGTCTAGAGATTTGGCGGGGCGGGGGAATTAATCTATTAGCAGGTTACAAGTCCTATTTGTATCTATAAAAAATAAAGAATGTTTTTCCAGGATCATGATATAGAAGAGTGTAAGCTGCAAGAAGGAAGATACATGTATAGATCTCAAACCTGCAAAAGCCTAGTAAGTTTACTGTCCCGATAAGGAACATGAACTCCTTCTTTTCTCTTCTTTTCATCACCAAGTGCACTAATAACATTACCAAGTGCTAGAAGGCCTTTGTTAATGTGAACTCCTGTTTGAAAGAAAAATTATTAGAGAATTCAAAATGAACAGAAGCAAGTTTACAAGATACTAGTGAAAATGTCACTGCCTGACCTTCCTTAAAACGCAGACCATCAGACCCTGTTCTTTTAGCTCGTTCTGATCCAGCAAGATCTACCAAGTGCAACTTGGCACAAAGATATTCTTCATTCATTGTATCACTTAAACTGATATCACCAGGACTACTGAACTTCCGCATTTGCTCTAAAGTGATGGTGAAGATAGCATGTGAACGACTGGTTGGACACAACACAGAAGAAGAATAAGTAATACAAGTGCACTCCAGAAAAAATAAATATAACAGCATTTTGACGCGCGGTTTTAAACTATGGAGGCTGAATTGAAGCCAACAGGTAAATTTCTGGATGATTCGTTGGAAAATCATTAGAAGTGCAGCTGTCCGCAAGCACTCTTACAAATTGCAATGCCAAAAGTTTCATTTATTAGTCATTCCCTTAACTACCAAGATATACAATATACTGATATGGAACTGCTTAAATGGAAACAATTGAAAGCTCAGATTGATATAAGCCATAGGAAGAGTTTAAAATCAACAAGTAATTTACACACCATATATTCTGTTAGCTCTTGCTTTACAATCTAAATATCACTGTGTACAGCTCATGCTCCAATGATATTTTTCGAGCATATTTATCCAAAATTAGTTTAAAAATCCAAAAATAGATAAAACAAATATTTCATCAAAAATGAATTTATGCAGTTAAAAGATGAGAAGTAAATGTATAAGCAACCTGGATTGGTTGTTCATATTTGTGCTCCCAGTTGCTCTACTCAACGATCCTTGTTCTAGGCAAGCAGCCATTTCTTTTAGACTTGTGACACTGACTTCAGTAGATCCTGCTAGAGTAATTACTCCATTTGATGACTCACGAATTTGTATTGGTGGTTTCCCAGGAATAGTCACTTTCCCTGCATGTCCATTTGCAGTTTCTGGTTTGCTCATAGATGATGGGTCCAGCAAGTCCCTTACTTCTTCTTTAAGAATCTTTTAACAATCAAAATTCTTTGTTAGATGCTTAATCTAAACAATTTCACAAATATGAAAATTTTTAATTTCAGATATCAGAGCAGAATTTAACTTTTACAACCTAGGCTGTAGATCTTATCAAAGCTATCAACTGACCTCGATAAAGGAAACATGCAACTGAAATTCGATCTGATGCTTTAAGGTCTCAATTTTCTCAAACAAGGAACTCATAACTAGGGGTACTATTCCCTCTTGGCAACCATCTTTAGAGCCAGTTCCCATGGTGTAGGTTTTCCCAGAACCTGTCTGCAATGGAGTGAAAATGTCACAGAGGAACAAGCGTAATGTAATGGCATGTAACTTGGGTTTCCTTCAGCTGTAACTATACCTGACCATATGCGAGAACAGTGGCATTATATCCTTGGAACAAACCATCGACAAGGGAAGCAACACATTCATCGAACATGGCAGATGAGGGAGAACCAGTGCTCCCATAAACATGATCAAATGTAAAGGAATGGGCACCAATTTGTACCTGTATCATAGTCACAGTAGCATATTACTCGACCAAAATTTTTAAGTTACTTAGGGATACTACTGCACTATGCTATCTGAGAGTGAGTATCTAACTAAATAATGTTCATCCATGCATTAAGTCTAGATAGAAAAATATACGGTGTGATAAATTTCCTTGAAGTGAGAAAATCAGTAATACTTTTGAACCAACATACACAGAAGTAGAACATTGACATGATTCGAAAGTAAGAGTTTTCCCACTGATGTACAAAACCAAATGAGCATAGTCTAAATGGCACCAAGAAACCAAAGAACTGCTTTAATTCACTAACACCATCGTATCATTCACAACGCGCTCACAATCTCTAGAAAAAATCATTCAGCCAACGAGCTTGTAGCTCAATTGACACCTGCTTGCAGTCTCTCTAAGTCGGAGGGTCAACCCTACACTACCTCACCGTACCCCATTCTTATCAAAATGCTCACACTTCACATCTCCAATGTAAAATGTAACCAGAAAAACGAACCACACACACAAAGAGTCACTATCTTCTATAAGGACACGAGTTTAAGGATTCCATTAATAACTAAGTTCACAAATAATGTTTCGCAACCAACAGGAATGGTGTAGCAGAAGGAACAACTCTCCCATAACGTGACAAACCAAGGCTCCAATCCTACTGAAAAAGCTGTCCATAATTGATGCCTTAGATTGTTTAAGCAAGATTGACTCAGATTTTACAAACCGAGCCAGCTCGCAAAATGTGCTGGCGAAGCCCGAAATAGAAAGAAGTGAAACAAACATCGCAATCAAGCAAGCATATAATCAGATCATAAAAGCAATTCCGAATTGGCAACCTCTCTAAATTAATTCTGCAAAGCAATCTCGGATCCAGATCTCCGCATGCTCGATTCACCAATTCTCAAAAAGGAAAAGGAAAACAAGCAATGCAAGCAAACAAGTGGAAGCTGTTGCTTATAATTACACAGTGATCAGTGACACATTGCGTTGAGTAAATGCACCTGAGGCTTCCCTGGAACGACGCTCACGCAATCCTTGCATCCCTGAACCTTCTCCTCGCCGATGAGCGGTCGCACGTGGACCGCCACCTTCACGCAACAATCCTCACCGGCTTCCACCATCGCAACAAACGAACGAAACACCGAACACACCTCAACTGAGAGTAGTGCAAGGTGTTTCTGAGCTGAATGCGAAAGAGATCAATTCAATTTTTCAATTCAATTCATGTGGCTCTTTCGCGCATTGTGTGCGGCGTACACAGAAAGAGAAAGAAAAAGAAAGTTTGTTGCTGTAGTTGTCTTTGTTGGTGTTGATGCAGTGAGTGAGTAGAACAGGAGCAGGAGAGAGAGTAGTTATAGTTGGAGGAGGAGAGAGAGAGGGAAGGGTAGTTTGGGAAATGTAAAAGAAGGTGCTCGAGGTAACTGTAAGGACGACAACCATTATCATTTCCGCTCTCTCCCTTCTCTACCTTTTTCTTATAATCTCCATTTACCATTTTGGCCCTCTCTTTTTCACAACGGCCACCTGCTTCACCATAAAAACCTCTAGTTCTTGCTTAATTACCACTTTACCCTCAACATTTATTTTTCTTTAAAAATGCATTTACCTCCTTGCTTCAATACAATTTTAGGCACCAAAATTCTTCCTCAAAGACAATCATGTATTCTTCATGAGAGACCATATGTTCAATCAGACAATGTTTCTTTAGAATTAGTTCCTTCAGAACACAAATTGTAGCACTACATTTTCTTAAAATATTATCAACCAAAATTTGTTAAAATATGAAATTTTGCAGTTAATTTAATTAACCCCACTTATACTTTATAATTTCCAACAAACTTTTGATTATTAGTTATACTGTCATAATTTGGTCGATGTCCTATAATTGAACTTAGATAATTGATTATTTAAAATGAATTGTTTGTCTATAAGATTGTGTACTGTGAATTAATTTATTTCCAGTCAAAAGAAAATATAATTTATATAAAATAATTAAGACTCATTAATTATTATAAAAAAATTAATAAAATTATCCAGAATTTTAGATAAAACATAAAAGGTATATATTTTAGTACTTGAAATGAGTTAGAAAGTTATAACAAAATAACATTTTTAAATACGATGATACCTATTATATGTTGTGGGGAGGAACTAATTCTAAAGTCTAAAATTAGTTCCTTCATTTTTAAATAACATTTTTAAATTATTTTATAAATCTCACATGATTCAGAACTTGAATTTTTAAATACGATGATAGCAATTATATGTCATATATGGACATACATAATCTAAACCAAACTTGTAACATTTTAGAGAATATGGATGGCGTACATATCACAAACTAGAAATATAATTTATGTCCAAACATTTTAATTAAATAAATAAACGTAATTTTAATGAAACGTAATAATGAAACACATAAAAGGACTACATCTAACCTAATTACTTATACCCAAAAAAGTGAAACATGGGAATGCTATGGTAAAGCTGGCAGCATCACATTGGTGTATATCTAAGGTTTTATAATTTGTGAAATTGTTGTTTATGAATGAAAGGGAAGTGAAAGAGAAGTAGGAGGTTAAGAAATACAGGGTGTGAGAGGTGTGAGAATGGAGTGTGGATTTGAGAAGAAGAAGAAGAGGAAGGTGGAAAAGAAAAAGGAATAACAGAGACAGCGCAGAAAGCCACGTGATAGAGCATAATGGGAGGGAGGGAAGCTTTGAAGCTACACCGTCCTTATCACACACGTTCACATTTCACCACTTTTCATGCTATCTTCACCAACACATTCTTATGTTCTATGATATGGTAGTGCTTATGTAACCCTAAATATTCCACTTATCATGCATTATTGTAAAATTTTATTTTAGTAGAAAAGATTTATAGATTTTCCTTTTTATATATTAGTTAACTTTTTTATTTTTATTCAATCTAAAACTTAGACTTATACTTCCATTCCTAATAGATTCATACTTTTAACATTCCATTCACACTTTACTTAATTTAGAAAATGAAAGATGAAAAATGAGAATCAATAAAAAAAATAGTTATTGCATTTTTCATATCTCATAATTATGTGACTTTGATTTCTTATTGAATTTTACCCCAAAATTATTTAGCTAACTATAAATTAAAATTACTTAAGAAACTAAAATCACACTATTAATTCAAACCTAATATAATTAAATGAGACTTTATGGTATTAGATAAACTAAGGCTTAAAAGAAAATAGAGTATATAGACCCACTTTGTCTCCACTGGACATATCCAGCTGGTTGCCCTCTTACTTCACATGCAAATGCAACTTAGCTTCCATGATATGGTGGAACCCATCTCTTTTATAATATGTGTGTGTATTGTGTATTTCCGTTGCCCTTTAAATTGTACACTTTAGTCTTTTTAATTACTTTTTGTAACATGTACATGACCTTTATGTAAAACCTGTTATATTTACACCCTATAATCATGTGGTTAAAGTATGCATAGTTTTCACTTGATGGAGGTCAATAAGATTAAGTCACTTGTTAGTCGTAATTTTATTGGTCAACAATACATAAGTTAATTTTACTAACTTCCTACACATTCATACACAATGAGAAATGTTATTCTCATGTAATTTTGTTGGAAAGATTTTATATTGAATGATCCAATTTTTTTTTAAATTATTAAAAAAAAGTTAGGTGTTGGATTTTAAATTACATATTTTAAAATTTTTTTTCTTGCTTTTGAATTATACAATTCAAAATTAATATTATAAATTTTAAAATTTGTAAATATTTTTTTATTATTTTTAAATGGTTGAATTCATAAATATATTTTAAGTTGTGAAACTCCGGAATTAATGTTGTTTTATTGGTTAAATTTAATGTTTCTTATTTTATTATGGCAACAGGTTTGTAATGATTTGCGATAGCCATGTCGTCTTAATATTGTAAGTGCATCACTTTACAGGAGATAAAATGGAACTTCAAAAAAAAAAAATATTGGAGGTACATGAGGAAAATGTAACGTGATTTTATATAAAGTTCTGTCTCAGTGAAGATCTTGGTTATACAATGAGGGTATGTTTGGAAAAAATTTACTTGTGTAATTCTATAAATTAAAATCTATTACTTGTGTAAACTATTTAAAAAAAAAATTATTGTACATAAACTAATTTTTAGTTTATATAGATTTTATTTTATGCTATTTTTAGAATTTTTATTAAATTTTTTCTCCAAACAAATTATAAAAAGTAAGTACTCTTATGTAATGAGACAGACTAATTTCTTAATCTAGTTCATTATTGTAAATGAAGTTGAGAAGTTAGAAAATAATTTTATTTTATACGATAAAATTCCATAAAATAACACTGTTATAGAAATCCTTCAGATTTTCTAAAATTTCCATTTTTGAGTGTTCTTAATGTGTTTTCAAAAAGGACTTTGGAAAAAAATTATAGAAAATATAATCAACCTTCTGTAATTTTACAAGTATCCAATAATTTAGTGTGATGTATAATATTTATGTTATGTATACGCAAAGCGTGATTTCAAATTCCAATTTTTTAAATTATATTTTGCTCACTATTGTCATATTTGAGATGTTTTCATTTAGTATTGAGTAATTCTATTATGATTTTATATTTAAAAGAATGAATTAAAGAAATAGATATTTATAAAATGTTTTTCATATATTAAACAATGTAAACCTTTTTTATATAAATAAACAAATTCTATTAGTGTCTAGTCGATTAGGGTAGCATTAGGTTTAATATATTTTTCTATAATTAGATTTGTTATATCGGGGGATTATTTATTACTTTTGGAGGAACTGAAGTGATTTTACAAACTATTTTCGCTCTTGAATTGACTAAGACCTACATGAATTCTGCTTTCTTGGATGGTTCTAATACTTAATTGGTATTTGATTTTCTAATTATGAAAGTATTTAATTAATCTGAGATGATCCAAATTATTATGGACATTATCTCATTATCCTACACAATTAAAATATTAAGGAATTAAATTTAAGTGAAATTTATTGTAGGCACATTGATGCTAAAACATATAAGACAATCACAAATTTGTATAACATTTTATCTTGTGAAATTTACCAATCAGAAAACAAATTAATCCAAAGTTATATATGACCCCCAACATAATTGGAACGCAGAATACGAATTCGAAAATTATGATTAACAAGAAATAACATTTTTAAGTACAAACAAACATGTATTTAGTATTTGGTAATTTTTCATATTTATTATTTTTATCTTGGCTTATTGTAAAGTAAAATTTGTAACAGTAATTAGTTTGTAGAAATATTTTAACAATTTAAAATGTCAAAATCAATTTTATCAAATTTAAAACTGGGAGATTTGGTGTTCGAGTTAACCATCATTGAATAAACATCATGGAATGATATTATTTTACATCTCATGATAATTATAAATTGAAAACAACTAAACATAAATCCCATAATTGTTTTGAACGTTGAAATCTAATTGAGGGACGTGACCTTGAAAAGTGGAACATCCATGTCATTTTCATTAAAAAAAAAAGTGCAGTATTTATATATGCGTCATTCTACTTGTCTCCAAAAGCATGTTGGGTGGGTTGATCATATATACTAAGATGGCAAATCAACATGAGTATTGTTCATATTTATTCTAAGTATGGTAAGGAATTTTTGTATTTATCTGGTAAGGGTATGAATATAGATGTTTTAAATTAAGCATAGGAATGTGATTGGTATGTATATATTTCATTTCTTATTTCTATATCAATTTTTTCTTTTAAATTATTAAAATATCCAAAAATTTATATTCACTTTTAGTTTTATAATTTTTTTAGATTATATATTTGATTATTTTTATTCATTTATAATTATTTAACTTTAATTTAACTATTATTTGATAATTTCATTTGATATTTATATAATTTTATTTTTTTAGTATTTGACTTTGAATATAAAATATTTGATAATATTATATTTTATTGATTGTGATTTTTTTACTTTTATAAAAAAGTTATTTAATTAATATTAGACCAATAACAAAAAAACCAGGATAATGGGTGCCGATAATTTTTATTTTTGAGAATAAGAATGAAATAATCAAATCCCTTCAATTATCATCCTAATTTACAGAAGAGGTTGTGATTGTAGATATTCATATTTTCAAAAACATATTTGTATTTTTCAAATTCTACACTAAAATAATTGTAATCTTCTAAAATTATTTCAATTTTAATATTATATAATATATATATATATATATATATATATATATATATATATATATATATATATAGCGCGCGTATTGACGAGCTAGTTTGACAAAGATGATAAATCAAAATTAATTGGTTGAAGATATTAACTAGTATAGAATGATATAATAATTGAATTTAAATTTAAACATATCAACTTTAATTTCTTGAATCTTTTACTTTATTTTTCAATTATTTATACAATTTTTTCTCAATCAATATAAGAGAATTTTTCTTCAATATTAGGAAGATTACTTTTTAATTAATACCGACAAAGATTATTTTTATTGACGTTATTATGAGTTACTTTTTAATTGATATTGTTAGAATTGTTTTTTTTTAATTGTAAACCACATTTATTTCTCAATATTAATTAAAAGAATTTTGTAAATATTAAGAAAAGTATTTTCTTTTATGTGAATTAGATTTTTTTACGTGTTAGGGCTTAGGATTATTTTTAATGTTGACTACAATTTGTTTTTTTACCAAGTTAGTTGTAGGAGTTTTTCAACAAACATCTATGGAAACAATACTGTAAGAATAACATCAATTGACGTGATTGATATTAACTAAAAGCCTGAGAGAAACCAAACATTAAAATTTTTTAATAAATTTTGACTGAAAAATAATATAAACCAAAATTAATTGAAAAAATAATTGATATTAATATTTTTTAATTATTAACGATTATTTAATATTTAAATAACTTTGTATTCGATAATAATTAAAATACTTTACCTACTAAAGTTAAATCAAATAAATTTAAATTATCTTTTCTAAGAAAAATTCACTTACAAAATGAGATTCATCCCAACCTGAAATTAATTTGGCAGGACTTTTCGTTTTGCCACAAACTAATTTGGCAGGGTGATTTGACATTTTTTATTTTGTTAGCTTATTGACCTATATTTTAATACTAAATAAAATTCAAAAAAATATAAATACATATTAATATTATAATTTAAATTATTAAATATATTTTTAAACATATATATAATTCTAAAATAATAAAATTATTAAAAATAAATCGATGGACTAATCATTATCTCACTTTCAAGCTAATCAATGACCTTCAATTCCATTAAACTCATTTTTAATTAATAGGCAAATGGCTGTCCCTTTTGATCAATCTAGTTAAAATGGGTTATTTAAGAATTCCAAAGTGAAATTGTATTTCCAATTACAATTTACTTTTTTTTCTATAAATTTTTTAACATTTACTCATTTTAATAAATTTCAAAAAAGTGATACAACTTTCATAAATTAACCTGCAACCTTTCCAACTCTTATCTTCTACACTTTTGACCCCATTTCAAAAATTTACTTTTTTGTCTTCAAAAACCTTAATCAACACCTCTATGTTGGAAGAAATTCCTTGTCTTATGTACCACCTTGAATATTGGAAAAGTTTGAAACACCAGGGTTCATCTTTGAACTAAAGTAGTGGCCATACTCATACAGAAAAATTCCAAAAAGAATTTTTGTTCTTTTTAGTAATTCTCATATGAATAAGAGAGGAAAATAAAACCTAGTTAAAAAGAAAGAAACAATATTATTTTTGTTCACACCTTAATAGATCCAAGTGCAGCTTACAGTGTCCAAAATTTACTCTTTCATCCACTTGGTTAGTTTTTGTTGTGTATATGTTGGTTGCATTAAATTAAGTTCCATTAAAAACAATTTATTTTGTTGGTTGATACAGAGGTTGGTTTAAAAGTACACAGTTATGGAAATAAATCTTGTACCATAAGATAACAGTGGCAGCATTCATATGAGAAGGGACCATAGTGTTAGTATTTAATGTACAGTACATTGGAATTCAGATCAATTTATATGCACGAACAACCGGTTAGTTTCTGTCACATGTGTGTCAGTAATCAGAAATCTCTTCAGAAACTGTCACAGCTAAAAGAATCCATTTTGATCCTAAAATTACATTAAAATGGTGCAAGCAATTATTTCTTTCTTTGACTTTTAATATGAAATCAGAATCAAATATGAAAAGATTGAATATGAGAAATTACTTTTTCAAGAAAAAAGGGAGTAGAAAAATAAAAGTATTTTTATTGTCACTTTAAAATAAATCATATTTACAAAAATGGTTCTTTTTCCTAAAACATATAATCATCTTGATAATCAAAATGATAAAAATAATTTCGAGATAAAACTATGACTATAAAGTGAATTTTGTGTTTGTTAACAAATTCTTTTCTATACATTACTACAACATTAAACTAGTGTAAGAATATTTATGGCTGTTTTTATAGATATATCCAGGATTGATGAACGTAAAATAACAACATATAGTGGAACTATATAATATAAATTATGTTTAAGTGAATTTACACAAAATTACATGCAATTTTTGAAAGTTAAATTTTAATTTATATTTTTTTGAAAATTATGAAATAAAAAGAATTTGAACTAAATTAATGAAAATTATATTTTATTTATAAAACTACTTTTTATATTACACCACATTTATATACAATTTTAAAATTAGAATTAATATTTAAATAGTTATTATTTAATTTGAATATTTCAATAAATAAAATTATTCAAATTTATGCGTGTCGATAATTATAAATATAAATACATATAATATATTATATTATATTAAGTAAAATCATGCTAATATAAACTATTATATAATTATTTATTTTTAAAGTTATAAAGATATTATACAAGTTTTGTAAATTTAGTATCATGATTCAAGTATTTTTCTAAATATTTGAATGATAAAAGGTTAATTTTAGTTGTCCTAATAATTTAAATATAAATATTGACATTGTATATGCAAATATTTTATCTTAGTTGAATTTACGTGAATTTCTTATTATTAAAATAAATACAATACACTAGACTAGAAGATATTATATATGATAAAATAACATCATCAATCTTCCCACGATCAACAAAATATATTATAATAATATATGATAACTGTTTTTTTCATATTTTATACATCAAAGGAATTTTAAAATCTCATTATCTACTAACTAAGAATACTTTAGTTTTAATTTAAAATAATAATCAATAGAAAATTATTTTTCTTTTATACGTTTCCTTTTAGAAATTTAATATATATATATATATATATATATATATATATATATATATATATATATATGTCATTTCAAAAGATTATACATAGTATTAATTACTCAACAACCATTTTGTACTTTCACCTATACATTATAGTCTTAATAATTAATTTTAGATTATGCATAATTTCACTCTTTGCATGATCATGGGTATCTATTTTTTTCAAAGTCAAATACTTACTTCTAATTACCACTTTTATTGAATAGTTAACTTTTAATTCCAAAAATAAATAACATAAAAAGAAAAAGGAAAGTGTTATAAATATTTTTATTTTCTAATTGTTCATTGGTTGATTTGATTTGTGGAGATGAGAATATATCATTCAATTTATATATTCTTAATCGGGATACATAATAACAAGGGTATTATAGATTACTCGTAAGAAAATGGTTACTATAAATGACTACAAAATCATGGTTTTTCCAACATTTGTACTCTCTTATTCACTTTTATAAACATTCTTTCCCACATAAAATAATACATTCACGTTTTTCTCCATTTTTTATGTTTTTTTTTTGGCACTACTCATTAATTTATTGAGTTTAATTTTTTTTTATCACAATTATTTGCACTGAGAAATAAGCGATAATGGTCTGATATGAGTTTAAAGAGACTTTAAAAAATCTGTGCTTTAGTTGAATTAAATCTTTCAAAGAGAGTGGTAGTCGAACTTGTATAAAAAGCACTAAATAGAAGTTTACCTATAGAAGACAAATTAAAAGTATTTAATGAATATAGAAAAGACATTAAAAAAAATCAAATTATATTTTTGAAAATTTGAACCTATATTAACATTCAAGGATATATTATTAATAAATATAAACCCTTCAGTTTTTTATAATAAAATAAAAGTTTTCATGTTATTTAAAGTTATTCGAAGTCGCTATATATATATATATATATATATATA
>Ga0209489_103328_pt1 | contig 31490 bp, 21 predicted proteins | sample SiratrowhiteBW_FD_187527 | JGI IMG/M metagenome (GOLD analysis project Ga0209489, IMG submission 187527) | Root nodule microbial communities of legume samples collected from California, USA - Siratro white BW (SPAdes) (version 2) | ecosystem: Host-associated > Plants > Roots > Nodule | place...
TTTTCTATTATTATATATATATATATTAGTAAAATAAAAATTTTAATTCGAATACTAATATTATAATTTAGTATAATTTTTTTCCAATTTCAATTTTATTATAAAAATATAAATACAAAATTATTATTATTTATTCTGCCCAATTTAAATTTATTATAAAAATATATAAATAAAATAATGTATTGTTTTGTTTGGATCTTGTTTCTAAATCAAACAAAGAACAAAATAATAAATTATTATTTAAAATAATTTATCAAGTCAAAATTAAAATACTTTTATAAATAATTTTCAAAATTATCATTGTCAATAAAAGTTTCAAAAACATCATTTTCTAATAATTCATTCAAAAATAATGGAAAGGGTTGTATACCAATATTTCAGTAGATATTATATTCTCGTGTAAACACATAATTAATCTTCTCTTTAAACATCAACATGTGTTTTTCAGAATTATGGTATATTTATTAATTTCCTTAAAATGTTTTATGCTATCTAAAATACTTACCGTTTTAATTATTTATTTCTTTTTCCATTTTCTAAAGTTTTTCTCTTATGAATTTTTCTTGAATCTTCTTTTATGTGAAGACTTTTTTCCTAAAGTTATTATAAGAAAAAATTATTTAGAGACTAATATTTAACTATCAAATAAAATAATAATTATCAAATTAAATTTTGATTGTTAAATAAGTGTAAAATAGGAGTAATGATTAAATTTAGTGACCAATTAAGTCAAATAATTAATATCTGACATATACCAAAATTTTAGTGACCTATGACTCATAAATTGGTATATAATTAAGTTAGAGACTAATTTAGAATTTAATAGTATAGGTCACTAAAATCTTGGTAGCTAATGTTAAATACTAATTATTTGACTTATTTGGTCACTAAATTTAATCATCACTTTTATTTTATAGTTGTTTACCAACAAAATTTTAATATAGTAACTATTTTTGTCACAATTAATAATCATTTTATTTTATAATTAAAAATTATATATTTTTTTTCTTATAATGCGACTTAAACTGACGAGAGAATTAAATACACGTGGATGATTATACAGAATTGACATACACGTTGCCTTCGAGACGTACACACCCTTCTTCATAAGAAGATATCCATATTAATAATTTATATGCCTATTACAAGGAATTTAAACCTCACCGAATAAACTTACTGAATCTTCTAGTTAAGGTCCTAAGATTTAAGGTCCTAAGATTTCTCATGTACTTTTAGTTTGAAAAATATCATTAATTCTTCTTTTACTAAATGATGTAAACAGCCTCATCCAAAATGATGCTTTTCTCTAAAATAACTTTATATATAATTAGCATAAAAAGTTTACAATACCAAATTTAAAATTATTAAAAATGTAATTTTAAAATAACTATTATATAAACTACTAGCTTTTGAACAAAATCCTTCATAATAACTTTCAAAAGCGGTTAAATTAATTTCTTAACAAGAAAAAACTAGTTTATACATAAATTTGTCTATAAAAGCTCTCAAATAACCTTTTCACATTTTAATTTGTTATAAATTAACTTTTATTAAAAAATTATTTCTGTGCATTTGTTTTGTAAACTATTTTAGAGAGATTTCTTTCAAAACATATCTATATTTATAGTGTGTAAAACACGTTTACGGTTAGCATTTATTGTAACTAAACTCTATCTTACAGTGCTAACCCACATTTTTAAGAAACAATTTGGGACACCTTAACCACATACCAACCGTTACGCTAGTAGACACCGAAAATACAAACCTTAACTTGTAAAAGAGAATAAACCTTAATCGATACAGCATCTTTTACTTGTTGCAATGGCTTAAATCAACGACTCATCGCCACGTATAACTGTGTTTTCCTTATTGACACGCTCCACCGAAACAAATATTGAGTGTACTTAAGGACCACCCAATAAAACTTTAGATAAGCATATCAGCTTCGTTGTTACTTCCAGTTCATTTGGATTATCACGAATGTTCTCTTACACAGTCATCTAGGATAACACCAGCCAGAGTCAAATTTGGAATATATAATATATATATTAGCTTAAATAAATTTCTTTTTTGAACGAATTACGGTATTTATTTTGGTATGTAATAATTTATTTTTTAAATTTAAATACTAAATGAATTATGAAATTATGGTATAAATTCTTAAAAAAAAAAATTCTTCGTTTGTAATTTCTATTATTTATTTTGATTTTTTAATTGGTTTTTAAAAATATTTTATGTTTTGATCCCTCCACTTACTTCTTTATCATGAACCAATATCATCATCTGAATATAAATATCATGTCAATATAAGTCATATCATAATAAAAATAAAAGATAGAGACAAAAAATATTAAGCCAAATACAAAATTTATAAATTTTATTGAGACAAAAACTTATATTTGAGACTCAAATTTATGAGCAATTCACTTTATCGAGGACATCCTTTTCATTTGTATCCGTTTTCTCGTGGTTCTATCCAATCAAATTAAACGCATAAAACTCTGCGTTTGTATTTCTTTAGGATTTGTTATTCATAACATATAATCCAAAGTTTGCAGCTTTCAATTTTCATTTCTAATTTATTTCTCATTATTTTTTTCTCCATGTTGCTGTCAAACAAAATTAAAAAAAATAGTTTCCCAAATAAAACAAAAGTCTAAAAATCATAAAAAGACTAGGGAGGTTGGAGTCAAGTGAAGAGAGTACCAATAAACCACAAACAAATCATAATAAGACAGCAAAACAAGCACTCAACCACTGCACAACACGACGAGCCTCAGAAACCGACCACCTCGAAAACACTTTGAATTAAAAATAAAACAAAATACCGATAGAGCAATGACCTTTCGCCACGTGTCAAAACTGCACTGGAATGTGATAAGTGAAACCTAGCTACCACAAATTTTAAGCTCAGACATGACCTGTTCCTGGGAGTGGGACCCACCTTTCGCGGTTTTGGGCATTTGCTGACTCAACCGTCCCAATCTTTTCTTCCACAAAAAAGCATTCTCTTTTTTCTTACGTGGCACAATTATTCTCCCCAAACCCAACCAACAATATCATTTTTTAAAAATTCTTTATTGTTATTATTTAAAAATTATAAAAATATATAAATTTCAGTTCTTAACCTAGTAAAACCCACTCATGATTTTACGTCTCGATTATAATTATCGAATGCTAAAACGATTGATTTCAGATTAATGCAATAAAAAGACATGCTTTAATATTTTTCCCGTTAATAAATTGAATAAAAATAACATGTTCAAAATGAGTTATATTATTTTATATTGACGATACAAAATAATTTTACTTTACATCATTAATTAGCTAAAAATATTTTTAAGATGTTAAAATCTATTTAAATAAATTACCTCTTTCCATATAGTTTAGGTATTAAATCTAAATACATACTTAAAGAATAAAATTATGTATTAGTTATGCCACTTCGTATTTATTAAATTATAAGTATTCTTGGATAATTTGTTGCTGGCTAAATATCCAAGCAACAATTATTTTTTTTCTAGTTATAGAAATTCCGGTTAAAGGTTGATTTCCCTCAAATAAAAATTGTTCTATTCAGACTTAAATATCTAATTTTTAATTACATGTTTGAACGACGTGGATGTTTTGGAAAAAAATTAAAGAAGAAGAAGACATACATGCATAGTTAATTCCAACTTGTACAGAATTAATTTAAAAGTAATATTTTATTTACATGAAAAATATATTATAAAATTTGAAATGATAATTTTAACTTTTACAAAAATGTTTGGATTTTAATTTTAGATATTTTATTGTATTTTTTAAATTTAAATCATTATTTTAAAATAAAGAAATATCATTAATTTGATATTATCATTTAGCATTATAAAATACACACGTTTAAGGTAAGTGTTTATTTATATATTTACTTTAAACCTAGTAAAGCATAACTAGTTTCTTTCTCAGTTTTTTCCCTATAAATCACTGGGTTTTCCTCCGAAACCTTCCCTCTTCTCTTCGGCAGTTTCACTCTTGGATCCTGAAATCTCAGTCTTTCTTCTTTCTCTCTTGCAAAAACGCAATCATGCAAGTTCCGTTGATCGACAGAATCAACGATCTTCAAGTGGGTCTGAACTCTCTGCAAAACCCCTCCTTCCCTTCTCAGATCACAACTTCGCTCGCTTCCGTTTCCATAGCATACAATTTCTGCAAATGGGGCGCAGTGATTCTCGCCCTGGTCGCTACCTTCGGCAGCATAATCAACAGAGTCACCATTTTCATCATTCGCTTCCGCACCAAAGCCCCTTCTCTTCCCTCATACGAAGAATACGACGACGTTTACTCATCCACTGATGACGACGACGACGACTACGAAAACGACGACGATTTAACCTACTCGTCCTCCGAGTTCGAAGACGAACCCTCCGCGTCTTCCAGCTTCATTCGTTTGGAAGACTATTTCCGAATCAGAGGAACCGACGATAACGACGAAAGCCAAAACGACGAGTTCCAGACCCAAAACGGCACGCACAGACGACGTCGTAGCATCGGCGATATTTTTTCCCTCTCGGAACTCGCCAACAGCAAGAGCGTCGTGAAGCTCTGGGACAGCATAGGATTCGGGCTGGGCTTAGATTTCGATGATTACGAGGACGGCGTCGTTTCAACTTACGACCCGACCAGCTCCACGGCGTCGCCCGCGGTGGTGGTCTCGGCCGGGGAGGGCGCGTGCGGGAATCTGGCGGTGGAGATTTGGGACACGCGCCTGCGGCGGCGGAAGCCGACGGTGGTGGCGGAGTGGGGGCCCACCATGGGCAAGACTCTGCGCGTGGAATCTGGCGGCGTGCAGAAGGTTTATGTCAGAGATGACGGACGTCACGGCGTGACCATCGGGGACATGAGAAATGTCAGCACGCCGTTAGGGAACGTGACGGAGTCTGACGCGGATACTTGGTGGGATGCGGACGCAATTGTTGTTTCGGACGAACAGCAATCAATGTTGCAACAACCATCTTGAATAATTGATGTTCTTTTGGGTGCTGGAAATATAATAATATTAAAAAAAAAAAAAAAAACAAGGCCCCACCATTTTTTCTTAAGAGAAATTGTTTATTTGTATTATTCAATTTGACGTTTATAATTGTAAATTAATAAATTAGCTCTTTGGTTGTGTACATACCTGAAGCGTGTGGTGGGAAATAAGTGATCTTGTTTCCGGGAAATTGTTCCTTATAATGAACGTTTCTTAGCTGGCTTTCCAAAGATTTAGTTCTAGTTTAATACAAGAATAAATTTAATTAATTATATAGGAGTTGTAAAGATTTAGTTCTAGTTTAATACAAGAATAAATTTAATTAATTATATAGGAGTTGTAAGTATGTTAAAATATGTACATAAAATCATTACTTTGACTTATCATTAATGATGATTCAATGTAATGAAAATTTGACCCTAAGTTTCCTGTGAAGCTAACTTTTCAAACTTCTCAAATATGATGAATAGTGTTCCTGAATGGTCATATGCAGGGGTCATAGCAAGTATCTGACTAAATATTAAGTTCACGTTGTTTATAAATGTTCTAGAGCTTCCTGAAATTTACATTAGAACAATTAATATTAATATTTTGTTTTTTTTTTCAAGATTCTGGATATTCTTTTTAAAGTTATAATTAGAATTTCTAAATTGAGAATTTATAATCTATACTTTTCTTTCATTTTTTTATTTATTAATTTTCTTAACATTCTAAGAACTGTTATAATTAATATTTAGTAGACGATATTTTGAGCAACTTAAAACATGGGGATTACACATTTAGAGTCCTCTCCTTTGAGTTTGGTTTTCCATTTCCTTTCGCGAAGCATCCAGATGATTTCAAACTTTTTTACTTTTTATTTTTCTTCTTATCAAGGAACACTTCTTCATACTCTTTTGTATTTCGCGTATCTTTCGATCTTCTAAGTTCATTGTCATTGTTTCCATGTGCTTTATTTCTTTATCTTTTTGTGTATACATGTAAGAAACCATATAAAATAAATCATATGATTAAAATTAGGTAACTGAAAGACATCTCACTACACATGACCGATAGCAAACAGAAATAATTAAGATAACTGAAATCAACACTAAATATATATTCAAAACTTGACAAGACAACATAATCCGTGATACTAAATATACATTGAAAAATTGATAACACAACTAATAATAACAGTAATTTAAAATTAACTCTATTTGTGTTGATTTAGGTTCATCCCTACATAGGTCTAATAGAATAGCTTAAAATAGGTAAAAGTTATCCTTTATAGAATTTATCATTCTTATTATGAAAATAAAGTGATGAACAAAAAAGGATAAAGGATATGAGAATGAAAATATTCTCTTTATTTTTCTATTTCGATCAAAGGTAGAGGACTGAATATATACAAGTAATGTACCTTATTCTAGGTATAGCCAAATAAAGAAAATAAATAAAAATATTATAATTTGATAATGCCATAAAAATAAATAAACAGAATTGACGGTAATTTGATTCTGTCATAAATGTTATAAAGACAAAATCACATAATATTATTTCTCTTCTAGAAGTCTTGTATCCATATCTTCTGAAACCCCCACAAGCTGGGGAGCAAATATTGATGAGACCTAGCTTGGAACAAATATTTTTGAAAGGTTGAGGACCTAAGGCTTTGGTATAAATGTCTGCTAGTTGCTTTGTAGTGGAAATGGGAAGCAAATGGATAAGACATTTTTTCAATTTTTCTCTGACAATGTGACAATCTATTTCTATATGTTTCGTACGCTTGTGAAACACTAGGTTTGCTGCAATGTATCTTGTTGAGTCATTGTCACAATATTAAAGAGATTGTTGCTCAAAAGGAACTTTGAAATCTTGAAGAAGATAAACTAGCCATTGAATTTCACATGTAACAGTGGCCATTGCCCTATATTCAGCTTCACATGAACTCTTTGATGTTGTTCCTTGGTTCTTTGATTTCCATGATATAAGGGAATCTCCAAGATACACACTAAAACCAATTATTGATTGTCTTGAATCACTGCATGTGCCCCAATCACTATCACAAAAGACTTTTAAATGAGCAGAACTGTTAGAAGAGAAAAATAAGCCAAGACTTGAAGCTCCTTTAATATAGTTGAGAATTCTAATTGCTGCATCATAGTGAGCAATTGTAGGCTTATCAAGAAACTAAGAAAGTTGTTGAACAAAAAAAGTGATGTCAGGTTGGGTATTAGTGAGATACATAAGTCTTCCAATCAACCTTCTATCAGTAAAAGGCACACTTCTAGTGGAAGACAATTTAACAAGATTATCCATAGGAGTGACTATAGGTTTGCAGGCTAAAAAACCTGCATCTTTTAACAATTTCAGTGCATATTTTCTTTGATTAATCATTATGCCTTTCTTACTTCTTGCTACTTCAAGACCAAGAAAATATTTTAAATCTCCAAGATCCTTAGTCTTGAATATTTTATTCAAAGCTTCTCTAATTCGATCAATCTCTTCCTTATCATTTCCTGCCAAGATTATATCATCCACATACACCAATATTGCTATAAAAGATCTTTCAGAAGAATTAATGAATAAAGAATGATCATTCATAGATTGAGTATATCCCGCAGAAATCAAAAAATTTGATAATTTAGCAAACCACTCCCTGCTAGCTTGCTTTAGGCCATATAAAACCTATTTCAATTTACAAACTTGTCCTGGTTGAATAGAAGTCAAACCAGGAGGAGCAACCATGTAAACATCTTCTTTCAACTCTCCATGTAAGAAGACATTATTTATGTCTAACTGTTTTAACTCCCAGTTATATATAGAGGCTAGAGAGAGAAGCAACCTTATAGTGGTCATCTTTGCTACTGGAGAAAAAGTTTCAAGTTAGTCAATGCCCTCTGTTTGTGTGTATCCCTTTGCCACTAATCTTGCTTTATATCTTTCAACAGTCCCATCAGCATTATATTTTAGTTTGAATACCCATTTGCAACCTATGGCAATTTTGTTCTTGGGAAGAAGAACAGTCTCCCATGTTTGATTTGACTCCAAAGCAGATATCTCACACTGTATATCCTTCCTCCAACAGTCATATTTCACAGCTTCAAAATAAGTGTTTGGCTCAACATGTGAAGAAATAGACATAAAAGGTTTATAAGAAGGTGATAATTTATCATAAGACAAAACAGAATTCAAAGGATATTTAACTCCAGAAGATGTATTGGAAACATTGAGATAACAATGATAATCCTTTAGATACTCAGGTGGTCTTTTTGATCTGGTACTCATTCGAATGGACTGTGTTGTTTCATGATTTTCATTGAGGTTTTGGTCTCTTTGGGAACAAACTTCTTCGGGGATCTGAATTTCTGATTCATGATCATTATTAACATTATTTTCAATATTATCATAGGGTGTAAAAATGACTTGTGATGGCTTATTCAAAATAGGTTGATCTTCTGTAAAAATATTTTGATCATGAATATTTGGACTGTCAGTTTCATTGCTAGTATCTTCAACCCTTTGATATAGAAAAACATGTTCATAGAAAACAACATCCCTAGACACAAAAATTTCTCTCAATTGAATATTCAATAAAATATATCCTTTCGTCCCCTTCTTAAAACCAATAAAAACACATTTTGATGCCCATGGATCAAATTTACTTCTATTTGTTGACAAAGTGCTAGCATAGCATAAAGACCCAAACACCTTTAATTGATTAAAATCTTGTGGAGTTTTGTAAAGCATTTCATGAGGAGAAAAATATTTAAAATTGGTGTGGGAAGCATGTTTATAATATGTGCAGCATCTATCACAAAATATGACCAATAAATTTTGGGTAAATGAGATTGTATCATGAGAGCTCTTGCTACATTTAATAAATGACCATGTTTTCTTTCAACTATATTATTTTGTTGTGGAGTATTGACACATGAAGTTTGATGCACTATTCCTTTATTGATAAAACATTTAGTCATGAAAAATTATGTCTCATTATCACTTCTTATTAGTTTAATTGTTGTCTCAAATTGTGTTTGAATAAAAACAACAAAATTTTCCAAAACCTTAACAACTTCAGATTTTTATTTTAAAGAAAAACCCATGTGTACCTCGAATAATCATCAACTATAGTCAAGAAATATTTATGACCATGAATTGAAGATAATGAGTATGGTCCCCACACATCAACATGAATCAAATCAAAACAATTTTTAGACTTAGATGCACTAAGAGAAAATGAGTCTTTTTTGCTTTGTAAAATGACAAATATCACAAATAAAAGATTTTTTATATTTAACAAAAGGAAATTTATTTTTTATAACATCTAAAGATTTGTTTGAAACATGCCCTAACCGAAAATGCCAAAGGGTTTCGAGATCACTAGCAGTAAAATTGACAATATTGGTGATATATGGAGATTTGACAGGTTTGATTTGAAGGTTTTGATAGGAAGGGACCCTAAGTATATAAAGTCTACCTTGCATCTCAGTTGATCCAATCATTTTCAATGAGATTTTGTCCTTAATGTGACAACCATTAGAATAAAAAACAATCACACAAGACAAATTATCAATTAACTTTGCTACTGAAAGAAGGTTAAAAGTGAAGTTAGGAATATACAAAACAGTATCTAAGACATGATCTTGATTGATAAAAACACTTCCAGAATAATTTGCAATGACTTGATTTCCATTTGGTAATTTGACAGAGATAGGATTAATTTGATGATATGAAGTGATGAACAAATATGATCAGTAGCACCACTATCAATAATCCAAGAATTAAAGGAAGAGAGAAATTTATTACTAGTGTGTTGTTGTGTTGGAAGGAATACCAGAGATTTGATTAGAGACATTGTCATTGGATTTAAACTGTTGTAGAAGGGCTAACAATATTTGATACTGCTCAGGAGTCAAACTAATATGTTGAGAATGTACCTTTGACCTTGAACCTTCATGATTCTGTTGATTATTATTAGAATCTGCTTTATCTTTTTTAAACTTGAACTGAGGTGGAAAACCATGCCTTCTATAACATATATCAATCGCATGTCCTATCATTTGCAGACTTTGGAAGTATATCGTCTTCCATAACTTCTTCTGCTAGTATCATTCATTACTTTTGACTGATCACCAAAAATTTTTCTCTCTTGTTGTGTATTGAGAGAACAAATCATATGTTGTTGAGAACCATGATAAGGTGAACTAAAATCTTGTGAGTGATCAATAATTTTGGCCATAATAAATGTAGCAACCAGAGCTCTCAAATTAGAGCTCTAATACCATATTATGAAAATAAAGAGATGAACAAAAAAGGACAAAGGATATGAGAATGAAAATATTCTTTCTATTTTTCTATTTCGATCAAAGGTAGAGGACTAAATATATACAAGTAATGTACCTTATTCTAGGTATAGCTAAATAAAAAAAAATAAAAATATTACAATTTGATAATGCCATAAAATCAAATAAACAGAATTGACGGTAATTTGATTATGTCATAAAGACAAAATCACAGAATATTATTTCTCTTCTAGAAGTCTTGTATCCATATCTTCTGAAAATTCTTGACTATTAAAATTAATTTAAGTGTAGAATAATTGTTTCCAGGTACAATCTCTCTTATTCTAAATTCGAAAAGACATTAGAAGGAAGACTATCTAGATTCAATTCAAGAATAATCAGTGTCTAATGTAATCCCTCTTATTCTAAATTCGAAAAGACATTAGAAGGAAGACTATCTAGATTCAATGCAAGAATAATCAGTGTCTAATGTAGAGTTGAGAAGTACAATGGTATTGATAAGGAATATGACCAATGACAGTTAGTAAACATGTCATCAACCAAAGATCTTTGAAGCACGTGACACTACTGTTAGCTTTTCAAAATGAGATGAAAGAGTTGAAGCAAAATAACGTAGAAGATACCAATGTTTTAAAATACAAGAAGATGAGAAAAAGATTGGGGGAAGGGACTCATGTATCCCGCCCCTCTAATGAGGCCGACCAAGAAACTGCTAAGGTTATGACCATCTCACCGAGATCAAGAACCCTATAGTGACCCTAGCTTGGGAAGCGGAAATTCATAACGTTGAGTCCCAACTACGTACTTCGAGCAACAAGCTTGGGATGCTAAGATGAGTTTTGTTGTTGTTGAAATCCACAAATCGATGCTCTATGTTCTTGCCTTCCACCAAAATTAGCATTGTTCTGTCTCTGCCCTTGGTTATAGGAATTTGGGTAAGGATTATTAGAGACTTTTGACATCCTTGATTCCCCATGTAATTGTCCTCTTTACTAGGGGAACCACTATGCAATTGGAAATAACCATTGGAATGATTGCCTCCACAAAAATTACACCTTATCACTAGCTATGTTGGAAAAAAATTGTCTGGCATGACTTGTAATTGTTGAGGGAGCTTCATTGTTTGTTGATTGAGAACTTCTATTTGTTGGGATAGAAGTTTATGTTGAGTTAGGAGGTCGTCTTGAGAATTTAACTCTAACACTCCCCTCCTTTGTGCTTGTGTCTTTCCATGTTAACTTCTCAAATCAATAGAAGCCATGGACTCAATAATAGTGATTTCTTCCTCTACAATCTTAAACAAAAACTGAGCCACTTAAAGAAGCATCCAAAATCATCTTTATTTGTGGTTGAAGTCTGTTACAAAATGTTTGTACTTGCATCTCCACTTCAAACCCATGACTGGGGCACTTTCTCAACAAAGCTTTAAACCTCTTTGTGGCTTTACACAAAGGTTCATTAATACCTTACACAATGTAGTTATTGATGCCTTCACCTCATTATTCTTTTATGGTGGAAAGAAATGAGCCAAGAATTTAGTCCTACATCTTTCCAACTAGTCAAGCTTTGGTTAGGCTAAGAGAAAATGAAAAAAGTCTAAAAAACAATGCTTGCTCATCCTTCTCCATAATGCCAACAGAACCACACAACTCATAGAATGTGTACAAACGAGTATGTGGATCTTCATGATAAAGTTCAGAAAATTGATTAGAGCTTATTAGTTGGAAGAGAGCAGGTTTCATCTTAGCAATCTTCTTATTTGTGATAGGCACCCAATGTTAATGAAGTCACTAAGACTTGTGTACATTATCGAGTCTCCTATAGTTCTCCTGCAATTCTGATTTTCTTCAGCCATCTTTTCTTCAACAAATCAATATTTTGAGTGACTATGAGATTAGAAAAACACACAAAATACTAGAGTATCACATTAGTTCAAATAAGTTGTATATATATAAAGAAAAAATTAGAATAAAAAAAAGAATTAAGTCTAAAATAATTTTAAATGCAAAATTGTTATGTATTGCAATATAGGTCCACGACAACATCACTAAAAACCTTTTAGAATTTTCTTTAAATACCAAGTGCACCACTCATAGATGTAGCAAGTAATAAACATCGTTTTCTCACAAAAGCCTCGTGCAATACACGATAATACTCACAACTATAATAAAATTAGACTAAAGAACGATTCCATAATTTTTATTGGTATACAAGAAAATAAAATTGTGCATAAACAAATTAACTTTTTTTATGTATTTTTGTTAAATACTTGGAATGTAGAAAAAGGATAAGGATCAATAAGATGAAATTTCCATAATTAGATTTCACCAAACCTCACTCTCATGAATAAACAAATTAATTTCTTTCCTAACAAATATCAATATCAACCCATAATAACACCCAATCCCTAATTTCTTACTTGAATAAGCCTAAACTTTCCTATTAACTATTAATTCCTTGATCAATTATATAAAAAAAGAGTTGCTTTTGCCACAGGGGTCTAAGGCAACAAATGAATCATGCTTTATTCTTAGACATAAGCATTCACTAAGTATTTCAATTCACTACTAGATTACAAACAATATTTTCCAATACCCTATGAATCAAATTTCAAGCCATGGATGATTACCACAACAGACATTAAGCATAGAATTAAAATATTGACATTGAAAGGAAAGAAATATATATATATATATATATATATATATATATATATAAAACCAATGTTAATTACATGAGAGTTTAATAGGTTACATCTAACCCTAACAACAATGGTTTTAGCTCCTTATAGTCATGAAGAGACCAAACATAACAAATGAACAATGAAAGAAGATGTCCCTAAAGCTCCTGTCCAAGTTTGACTTTTGCTCTCCTTTGGCTGACGATCCTAACCCTAACATAGACATTCTTTAAATAGATTTATTTCAGGGACTTTCGCGTTTGACCTAACATCAGTGCTGCAAGACTCAATTTACTATAGAGCCCTTAACCCAATTAGTGCCTAGCTTAACTCCAGTGGCATCGGGCGCAAGTTATCATTTATACCCTTGACTTTTGTGTGGCTGGGCTTAGTTTTCTAGAGTCGAGCTCTTGCCCTAAGTCAGTTTCCTCTTCTATATCCACTTTTAAGGGTTCCAAACCTGTTCTTATGAATCCAATGCTTCGTGTTCAACTTTCAAGACAAAATAAGGGGAATTAGTGTATCTTTCCATTGTTAGACTCCAATAATCTATTATTAACAAACCTAATAAAATAAAGAAATAAGAGTCACTCAAACTCTTCAAGGAATGGTTTAGAGAGGTAACACTAAGGATCTATAACCTCAATCTAAAAATGGCTCTATATGACATGGTCATTACCCTAAGGTCAGGTCCATTTACTAATAGCTTGTGCAAGATATTTCTTTTGTCATTTACAAATGACATAAGGTCGACTTTTGTGTGACTGGGCTCAGTTTTCTATTGTTGGTGAAAGTGGCTCTGCATGACATGGTCATTACCCTAAGGTCAAGTCCATTTACTAATAGTTGGTGCAAGATATTTCTTTTCTCATTTACAAATGACCTAAGGTCGGCTTTTGTGTGACTGGGCTCAGTTTTCTATTGTCGAGCACAATTGCCCTGTATAAACTTCCTCTTCTATATCCTCCTTCAAGGGTTCCAATCGTATTCTTCTGAATCATATGCTACCTATTTAACTCTATGAACAAAATAAGAGGAATTAGTATAGATTTCCATTTTCAGGCTCCAACAATCAATTATTAACAAAAACCTAATAAAATAAAAAATATAAGTAGGTTCCAAACTTAGAAAGAATTGATTTAACTATAAAAATTGGATAAAAATATGATAAAAGTAAATGTTATCAAACCCAAATTTAGACAATACGTCAGATGATACAGAGTCTGATGATGATATCTCCATCCCCACCAACAAGATCAAAAGGATGTTTAGAAAGCAAGAGAGTAAGAGAAAGGACAAAAGGTTCAAGACTAAAGATGGCAAGGAGTAAAATGAGAGAAAAGTCTGCTACGGATGCAAGAAGCCAGAGGACTTCAAATCAAAATGTCCTTATCAGGTTAAGAAAAATAAGGAAAAAAAGAAGAATTTATCCAGAAAGAAGAAGAGTCTTATGTCAAACTGAAAGGATTTGGACTCGTTCAACTCTGATGAGGAGGCAAACATAGGTTTCTTGGTTGATGTTGTAGAAAAATCCATGACAGAGGACTATGATATATTGATAGTTTACATTTAGCTTATCAAGAAGCAATATCTAATAATAGTATAACTGCAACTGCATATAAAACCACGAAAAGAAAATATAAAAATGCATGCAAAGAAATTGAAGTAATGTAACAAGAGAAAGTTAGTCTAGATAATCTCTCTCTCAAAAACACAGAGCTTCTCCAAGAAAAAGAAAGATTATTAATGAAAATAGGGTTAAAAGGGACCTTGAGGTTCATAACACAAATCTCAAAAAATTTTAAAAAATAACTAGTTTTAGTGAGAGAAAAATTAGGAAAACGGCCTATTCGATTAAATGTGACAAACATTGATAATATTATAATTAAAAATATGGCTCTTAGGAAAGCTCTACCTCATTCAAATACAAATAAAAAATCACCAAACATGTTAATAAAAATTTCTAGGAAGTCTCATGACAAGAAAGAAATAGGTTATGATAAAAAATAATTCATCTACTAGTACATCAAGTTCTATTGTATATCCTAGATTCTCTACTAATATTCATGCAGGAAGGTTAAAAAATAAATCTTAAAAAAAAACTAACATGAAAGGACCCAAAACAATGTAAGTACCAAAAAAGAAAATTCTTCCTCTTACAACTATATTAAATCTAAACAAGAAGACTTAAATCTTGAAACTCGGAAAATGAATGCTAACTCTACATTAAATTTCAAAAAATCATTGTAAATTACACTACAAATCAATCATTAATTTTCAAGTGTTTTATGAATAATAAAATATAAAATTCGATATGATATAGGAGAAGAAGAAAATAGAACAGGAACATGAGAAAAAAAAAACAAAGAAAATATTTCTTGAATATACCAAATAAGCATATTGAGAGTTGAAATACTAAAATGATGCAATCTTTTTACATATTTACAAAAGTGAGTGCATTTCTTTTTATGAAAATTGATAAATTGTATCTACACAACATGATTTTATTTTGAAAATTGTATGATATGAGAACCATTTCTTTTTAAATTTTAATTAAGATAAGTGAAAAAATAAAATAAAAATTGTCATTTATTTTTGTAAATATATAAAAAAAATTATACCATTTTAATACATTACCGCATGTTGAGATATATAAATACATGTGAATAGACTCACTATCCCCTTTTAAAACCTAAACGTGGTGACATGGTTAAACAGATTAAAATAAAGGGTGGTTCCTCTTTAACAAGCATTAGGCCCAAAATATTATTAAAAGTCTCAAAACAAAGTTGTCCGAATATTCCGAAGTCCGAAGTCCGATCTCGTAACTAAACTTTAAAATTAAATTTTCTCGTAACTCTGTCATAGGACATGTCAAAATAAAGTCACATATTGTAGTTTTCCAATGCCATTTTGAGCTCCAACAAGAAGACAGGTAGGTCAGTGAGCTTTAAATCTGAAATTAAATAAGGATTATAATTAAAGTCCAAATAAATCAAATTAAGTGGTGATTACAATTAGAGCAGTAGATTTAATCATGAATATAGCCCAATAAACCTTAGATTAAATGAGAAAAAGAAATATGTTAATCAATTTCCTAAAAAGATGAAATTAAAAGAATGAGACATAATTTCTTAATGAGTACTGTAGGAGCTCTACTGATGACAAAACACTCTACCTTAACATATATTTCACTTATTTCTCATGACTTTAATCTAATTGAGTTTTGGGTAAAATCATTTATGTTTATGATTAAATCTATATTTTCCATATTTTTATACTAATTTAATCAAATTTCATATCATATTTGGAATAGCTTACAAATTTGAGATATAAGGGAGTGTTCTTACTTCTCATCAATATATTTTTAATTAATAACATACCTTCTCACGTGATATTATTGTTCTAGACATCATTAGTGATGAAAATTTATTATAATTTACTTAATTTTAGATGAATATATTTGTTATAAATGTCCATCCCATTTTTCCCTTAAAATACGAGTGGTTAATTCCAAAACTATTTCATACACATCAATTTAAAGTTTACAAATTTTAAATATCAAATTAATAGTTAATCTACACCTTTTTATTAAAATATATATGTTAATTTTAAAACTCATATCTCATTAGTTTATCTTTGTATAACGAAATATTTATCATTTCTATGACAATTTATACATCTCATATCATATTTTATTTCTGTCAATGATTTAATTTTACCACTATTGATTAATGATAATATATATATTTTTCATTTATACTTTCAGGTTTAGAAAAATACAGAAAAATCCAATTACAGTATCACTGTAAATAATTAATGCATTTTCCTAAGTTATGACAGTATTGACAATTTAAAATAAATTAAATTCCTTTTTTGACGGAAAATTGAAATTCCTTAAATATCAATCATTAATAAATTTTTCGTACTATTGTGTAGATAAGTTGTAGCATTTAATTATATATAAAAAAACTTGTTACGTTTAATTAATTAACCCAGTTAAAAGACTTAATTTTAATTGGCGTTTAAGGTTGGAAAGAATATTTCTTCTTTCTTATAGGATTGAAAAACTAAAAGAGTTGGATTACTTCAATTACACATAACAAACATGGAGCTGTTTGAGGTTTTTATGTACAGAGTAGGTGAATAAACAATTCCAAGACAGAAAGTTAACAATAATTTTTGGTTGGTGTGCCTAATGTCGTAAGATATGAATATAATTTCTATGTCATATGAAAGGCAATTATTGATTATCCCTTAATTAATGATGAAATGGTTGGCTTATGGGGTTGGATTGAAAATTACATGTCACTGAACATTTTATAAAATTGACGATCACCACCATCTTAAACCACCAACAGAACAAATAAAATATACTCACAAACTCCACTTGCAATCATTCCTTAAACGTAAATTAGGTTAAGTAATCTATTTTTTTCTTTATTTTACTATAATTGTTTTAATTTTATTTCATTATTTTCAATAATTTTAATTCGGTCACTTTTTTTAAAGAAACAATCATAAAAATTTCTTTCATCAAATTTACTGATATAATTTATATCTAAGAAACAAGTTCAAGTAGGAAGGAAATTCTCTATATGTCATCAGTGTAACTTATAAAATGAAGAAGAAGTAAGGTTGAATAAAATTTGTTTTCTAAAAAAATTAAAAAAAAGAATTTTAGTCTCATTTTATATTTATGGAAAAAAAATTAAATAAAAAAACAATAAAAGAAAGGGATTTTGGTTCATTTTAATATAGATTGCAAAAAAATAAAAAAATAATAACAATTGAATGAAACCAAATTCATTAGAGGTTCAGTTAGAAAAATAAAATAAAACAGTTGTGACTCAGTTTAATCAGTTCGGTTGGGGTCCAACCCATTAAGGGTGCATTAGAAAGTAAAATTATTATTTGCACCCCTCTTCATTAATTACTATCCTCACTCTTTCTCCTTTTAGCACATTCAACCTATGTCTCTACATTTTTTTTATAAATATTCTAGTTAATTACTCACCTTCATTGTCATTAATCTAGGTTGCTTTTATTTTATTTTTTATTTTTTGGTTTTCTTCCCTTTACTTTTAGTTTCTATTTCTTTTGTCCATTTTTAATGCATGAAATTAATTAAAAAATTGAAAAATTAATTGAAAATTTGAATGAGTGAGTTGGTAGTTTTTAAGGAGAGTCTGTTTTGTAAAATTTTAATAATAGGTGATTATTTTGCTTAGTTGCAAATAATTATGATTAAGGTGATTAATTTTTTAATTTCTTTTCAATAAAGTGCAACAATTAAAAATTCATTAATAGAGTAATTTGGAAGGTCTGAAGAAATTTTATAAAACACACAGAAAGAAAAGGAAAGAAATAAAAAATATAGGTAGCCATATAGAGAGAATATAAAAAAAAAAAAATCAAGAACTTTAGAGTCTAAAAAACAGTCATATTTCACAATTGGAGGAAACAACTTGAAGTAAACAGACTTAAAGGAAAACATCTGCAACTGGTGTGTCTTACTCGTTTGCTCCTTTGTAATTGTCATTTGTATGGTTGCCCTGTTTGCTTGTCTGATTCTGTGACAATTTTATTATCAAATGTTAGTGTTTTTATACCGTGTGTAATAGATAAAATTACATTGTGAAAGAGTTCTACATTATATCTGGAGTTGCTGCCTAAAACACATCTCCACATATTGTATCTGCCAGAAGATTGTTGTTTCATGCACTTTCTCAATTTTCCAACCAAGACAAGAGAGTGTTGCTCCACACGATCTCTTATTCCACCAATGCAGAAGCCAAATTCCTCAAGCAATCACAAAAAATTCAGAATAATCCTAAACCCTATTAGAATCTTCCCAAATAAAAAAATAAGCCAAATAGGAACCCTAAACCCTACCAGAATCCTCCCAAATAAAAAGAAAGCCAAATAGGAACCCTATATAAACCCTATCACAATCCTCCCAAATAAAAAAATAAGTCAAACAGGAACCCTAAACCCTATCAGAATCCTCCCACATTAAAGAAAAAAGCCAAACAGGAACCCTAAACCCTATCAGAATCTTCCCAAATAAAAAAATAATCCAAACAGGAACTCTAAACCCTATCAGAATCATAATCCTTCCCAATAGAAAATCAAAGCCAAACAGGAACTTGAAACCACATCAGAACACATCAGAACCTATCATAATCCAAAAAAAACACATCCAACCACAAAGCACTCATCATAAGCCAAACAAATACCAATCAGAACATAGACAAGACCAATTAGAACCTATCATAATTCACACAGAATACGTCCTTGAACTATAGAGCACCTGTTATAATAGGTCAGAACCTTCAATCCAAACTGCATCATAAATCCGATATCCAGAGAATACAAAAACTTGCATCATAATTCAACCACAACATTCATCAAACAAAACCAAAAAAAAAAAAAAAATAAGAGGAAGGAATCATCACGCTATCGGTGAACCATCACGGCATCACCCAAACAGTCCAGAATCCTCGCCAGCCTCCAAACACCATCAACCCAAACCCTATAGCACAACAGAAACATAACCAAACCTTAAGCTTAACCCATTTCCAACAAAAAAAAAAGAACCCAAATAGCCTCGCGCCATCGGTGATCATCACGTCACCTACCACCTTCATTGGAAGTCGCACCATTATGATGTGTCACAGCCTTAGTTTAGCTTCATTCACCAATTTGCCGTTGCAGCACCACCCAAGTATTGTCACTGCATCACGACACAACAATCGTTTCTCTGCAAAGAGAGAGGACCTAAGCGGCACTGCTGCCCTTTTCTCCTCTCCATATCAACCCTAATGAGACATTGGGTTATGAGGTGCATAGAATTATAAAGTGGGTCTGGCCTAATGACATTGAAGAAGAGGAACTGCAATTTGGGTATAAAATATGGTGCAATGTGAAAAAAAAATAAAAAAAGTGCAACATTTTCGAGCTCACTTAAATAAAATAGAGGTGCAACATTTTTGGGCTCACTAAAATAAAATGGAGGTGCAGCATTTTGGGTTTACCCAATGCAAAATTAATACAAAGTTGGGCTCTGTCCACTTTGTATGAAATAGTTGTGCTGTGTTTTATTTTTTTATTTTTGAGTCTCAAGTATTGGTTTTCTGCATCATAAAATTATTATTTGTGTCTAATGTGTTTAATTATTATTATTATTATTATTATTTTCTTTGTTTTCTTAATAAATCAATAAATAATATTTTATTTCAAATAAATAAAAAAATTAAAAAAATGTAAATTTTTCAAAATTAAAAAATATCAAATTTTGTATCAAACAATTTTCTTTTCAAGCTAGAACTAAGTTAACCCTGATTTTTCATCATGAATGGAAATACGTAGGATTAAGGTCAATCCTTGTCGGGCCCAAAAATAAAAAAATAATTTTCTTTGTCTTGTTTTTTATTTTTATTTTTGATTTGCTGTAATTGAATCTGTATTATTATTATTATTATTGAGAAAAATAACATTTTTAGAACCACACGCATTTCTCTTGTTTGATTAAAGGTATCGTCTTTGGAAGGGCGTTGTGGGGGTACTAATATCTTCCGCACGCGTAATCGACTCCCGAATCCATATTTGGTTCGCAAACATTTTTTTTATAGTTTTCCATAATAAACTATATTAGCGACTACGATTTTCACCACTACTCATTTTTTGTCGCTATTTCGGACACTACCGTGTTTAGCGATCAATTTTTGATCATTTAATGACCAATTTTGGTGGTTGCTAAAACCCATTTTTTTTTGTAGTGATTAAGCATGAACAAGACATGCCATAATTGGCCAGAGGTGTTTCAAATTTCTTTACCCAAAAAGGTAAGGCAAAACAACCTTTAGAATTGGAGATTTTGCCTTTTTCTTATATGCCTTATTCTTGGAATAAATGAGTTTCAAGGCACGTATTTTTGTTTATGACATGGGATTTCTTTTGGGGGAAGATTTCTTCTTAGAGTTTATCTAGTTATAGATTGGCACCCTACATCTTAGATCATAGAACTCAATTTCTTTCTGGTCGACTTCTAGTTTTACTAGCTTCTATATTTTGGACTAAATTTTATTATAGACTTAACACACAAGTTTTTTATGAAATTAATACTTACATGCACTCAACCTAATTGTGTTTATAGAAATATAAAATTACACTAATAAATATGATAACACATTAGAAATGTGATAGAGTTAACTTATATGATGTTTTTTTGACTTATTTTTATAATGAAATCAATTCTTTCTAAGTTTGGAACCTGTTAAATCTCATGTCTTTATAAATAAGTTGTTTTTTTTATAAATAATTTGTTACTTGAGTTTTTCTACAAATTTTACTCAGAATCCCATTAATTTTATCAAATAAATGAACAGGAAGCATTTGGACATTTGGGTAAAGAAAAAAGCAAGATTAGAATCTTGAGCAGTACATGAGGACAAAATTGTAATGTTAATGTTGGCAATTAGGTTAGGCTCACAACATGGGCCAATTTCAAGAAAGCTGAGCCGGACGCAAGTTTTGTGGGTCGAGCTTAAGATGCTGAAAATGGACCAAAAATGCTGAAATTGCAATAGAATTCATTTTTTTTCAGTGGGCTACTTTGTTGGGCTAGGTGCGAGAACAAAATAACATATTCTATTTAAGAAACCTTTCTTATTAGATTTTTGTATCTTCAACTAGAAATCATAAAAAGTCAAACTTGGAGGTAGCTTAGGAGAGTTTGGGTTTAATCCACCCTCTTCCATTGTACTTGTTGGTTGTTTGGTGTTCTCATGACTATGAAGAGTTAAACCCATTATCATAGGGGTTAGATGTAATCAGATGGAACTCTCTTGCAATCATATTTGGGATTATATTATGTCTTATCATATATATTTTTCTTTCAATACATCAGTATATTAATTTTATGCTTATGCTTGTTATACAGATCTATAACTTGATCATTGATTCTTAAGAGTATTGAAAAATATCTTTTGAATCTAGAATTAAATTAATTTACCGGATGAAAGCTCGTGTCTAGAATAAAGTGTGATTCATTTGTTGTCATTAAGACCCTTGCGTGAATGCAAGATTCATTTATATAACTGATCAAGGAATTGACGGTTAATAGATAATCCCCAGATCATTTGCTGAGGAACCAGGTTTGATTAATTTTGTGGGTTGACATTGATTAGTGATTGAAAAAAAGAAAATTATTTTCATACATGAGAGTGATGTTTGGTGAAATCTAACCCTGACAATTTCATTCTATTCACATTTTATCCTTTTTTTTTGTTCTAAGTGTTGATACAAAAATGCTAAAAATATTTATTTTTTTTTTAAATTTTATTTTCTGAACAACATTTGAATTACACGTTTCTTGAGTCTAAATTTATTATAATCATATAAATTATTTTGTGTTCCATAAGTCTCTTGAGAGAGAACGATATATTTAATACTTGCTACATTTGTGATTGGTTTATTTGCCATCATTGCAAATTTTGCTAACAAAATGTTAATAAGGTTTTGAGTCTTGTTCAATTTCTTTGAAATTGTTCTCTAATTATTAAGATGAAATACATTTTATTTTAATTAACATTTAACCTTAATTACGTTTCATAGAAAAAGAAAATACATAATTATTTAAGTCTATTAAGATGTAGTTGTTTTTGGGTGTTAAAACTCTCCCACCCTTTCTGAAATTTCATCCACAAAAATGATCTAACTTAGCATAAAATTCTCACATTTCCTCCCCATATTTCTAAGTCCAATTTTCTTTGTCATTTATGCTCCAATGAACTTTTATTAAAAGAATTACTTTGCAATGTAGTCGCCTTAATCTTTTGTCGCTAATGTCTATAGGAACTGCATCATAGGTGAGATTATCCCTCACTTGTACTAAATAGAGTTCAATAACTTGGGAAGGATTGAAATCATATTGCCTCATATGAGAAATGTAAAATAATGGATGTAAGTTATACAGGTGATGCAATTCTTGCTTCAATTTCATGCTTCACCTTGGCTCCTTCCATGAGTGTGTGAGTTTAATGTAGTTTGAAGAAGATGCAGCGGAAGTTGAAGCGTATAAGACGTGTGAGATGGAGTAGGAAGTGAAAGGCCAACATTCTTAGGAGGAAACTAGAGAGAGTATTGAAAATTGAGACTACTATAGAAAGAGCTTCTAGAACAAGAAGAGACATTTGGACAACACTTCAATTCTTATATATTCGAAAGCTGAATTTTTAATTAAAAGAGTCATCTATTTATAAACCTAAAGATGACTTGTCTTGCAAGTTTCTCAAAAACTCTCTAATAGAAGCTTGACAAGTGGCAAGCCATGAGTGGAGATGATCCTCTCATTAAAAGAGTATCATGTGGCAAAGATAGCTTGGAACCAAAGCTTCAAATACTCTACAATGAGAGGGGAAGAAGTGGCAAAAGAAGTTAGGAGAAGAAGCTTTCATGTAAGTTCTACTTGAAGTGTTATATGGTGTCTTCTTAGACTCATTTTTCTAGGTGACGCCTTCTTAGAGGCTTCTTTCAAAGGTTGTTGTCCACTTGTTTTTATGGTATTCAAGGCCCAAAATCCTACACTACTTGGCCCAAAATCCTATTTTACTTGTCCCAAAATACAAGACCCAAAATAAATTCTACACTACTTTATACAATTTTTATAAATAAATGTCTTGTAATCTGAAAGCTCCACAATCTCTATAATGATCTTTTTTTTTTTTTTAAATTTGGGTCTAAAATTTGTTTGGAGGCCCAATTAAGCTCAATCAGACCCAATCTCCTGATAAGTTCTTGATCAAAGTTCTAAATAGACTTACTATAACTATATACTTTATTTTAACTATTTTTATGGACAAGGTAGGATCATCAACTACCTCCTCAGTTTCTCACTTTCGAAGACTAGTTATCTCAAGAATAGAATTGGATATGCTTATTTAGTTTAAAAACGATGAAATAGGATATTTATTTTATTTGATAACAATATAATAATAAATAATATTATAGACCCAATAAACTTTATCAAAAAAGAGTTTAACTGAAATAAAGTGTAATATCATTTAAATAAAAACAAATTTAACTTAATTTAACATTTCAAAATTAACTTGTAAAAGAAAGATTAGAAGTCTAATGTTTGATTTCTTTGGCAAAAATATCGACCTATGGTTATTTGAGAAACAACTAGCATTTGCCCTTCGTATTAATTTGTTTGCTCAGCACTTTTCATATTAATTAAGAGGCTAAGTGCATTAGACGTCCACATTCAAATTATATATTAAACCATGATGAATACGACAGAAGAATTCAGAGCATACCCCTGGTTTCACAAATCAACAGTGCAAAATAATTGAAGAAGACTAGAATAGCAGCCTTTATATAATAAGCAAGAAAGATACTAAAAAAAACAAGTGGCTACAGAATATAACAGATAATCCAATGTGGTCCAATATCTTTCACAAGTTAGATAACCCTAGCCAGAAAATTCTAGCTGTGCTTGCCAGTGTGTAATTTTTCTAAAAAAAAAAAAAAAACTAAAACACAAACCTACGTCACGTAGCAAAGACATTGATCTTACAAATCACAATCTGGGAAAATAAGATTCATCTCATGTACATGTAGAAAAACAAGGCATCCAAATTTAACTACTTGGTTCCATTAATATTCAGGCAATTCTTTCATGAATTCCATTCCTGAAGGTGATAACAAATTACTCAGAAACCCAAATGCCGAACCTGCATATTTACACACGGAATTTGGCGTGAAAATAGGCAAATCCGAAAAATCCATGTTAGAATGAAGAAAAGGCTCTTCCTTTACATAGCTTAGACCAACCCCAAGATCTTCCCCTTGTTCTTCATCATTCCCTTGTCTCTTGTTGGACCCATCAGACGTAAGAGACCCAGAATTCTGAGAGGAAGTGGCATCGTCCAAGAGCTGTTCGTTGGAGTTTGACATGCCGGTTAGTCTTTGAACCAGAGCCATGAAATCTCGAGGCTTCGTGTGAATTATCTTCGGCGATTTCGTGTAGATGATGACGGGATTATTGCTCTGGGATTTGGTCAATGCAACGTGAGATGTGGAAGATGATGAAGGCTTGCGAATCAAATGAGAATATTTGTTGATGGTCAATGAAGAAGGACGTGGACCGTTAAGGGATTCGAACTTTGTGGTTGAAGTTCTCATCTCAGGACTTGAGTTCAGCAGCAACGTCAAAAAACTGAAACTGTTACGAGGAAATTGAAATGGGAGGGAGATTGAGAAAACATATATAGACAAATGTTTTAGCCTACGTTTCTGACCGTTGACTTCACTTTTTATATGTTCAAATATAGACATCGTGGACTGAAATTTGAGGGTAAAAATATAATAAGAAAAAGACCACACACTTCAACTACTATACCGCGTTTCTGCCTAAAAAAAGTCTCAAAAAACTAGTTTTGGTGTTTGAAAGTTGTTATTAAACACTAAACCCTAATTTTTTATGTACATTTCAAACAAATAACACCAGTTCTTTATATTTAGATTAATAATCCCTAATTTTTTAGTTTAAGTGAATGAAAGTTAATAGTTAAAGAGATTCGGAAATTCATACAAAAAATAAAATAAAATTAATTGTGAAAGGAAATATTTTTATATTTATTTCTAAAAGGATTTGAATACCCAGATTAAACATATCAAAATGTAATTCATACATCTTTATGAATTTTTTTTGTGTTTAGATTTATATGAAAGCAAATAGTTATTTACATTTAAGAACCAAGTAAATTACCTTTAGATTTTCCAACTTATTATAAATGTAAGTTTTAATTCAAGAAGATAATTTTATCATAATCTCCATAAATATACTTTAAAACTAGAAGTTGATTTGGAGATATATGAAATCAAAATAGAAAAATGTTTAAAGATAAATGGTAAAATGAGCTTCACTAACGGTAAAAGAAACAATTATAAAAGAAATGTAAAACGCATGATGATACTAAATTGTTGACATAAAATTGTGGTAAATGGATATATAGATACAAGTTTTTCACTAGTCTTTTTTTCTTTACATGTTACAAAACTTCTAAATGATTTATATGTATTTTACAAATAGAAATTGGTATGAGAACGAAAATAGTAACTTCAAGATATGAAAAGAATATAGAAGGATTGTGTGCCTTATAATAAAAATTGATTTCAAGTTTTCATAAATCACTTGATCATAATAAATAAGATTGTTTTGATATAAGTAACAATGATAATTGTAGAATGATAAAGATAGAAGTATCCTTAAGCACACGTGAAAGACTTAGAAAACTATTACAATGTCAAATTTCAAAAGAGAAACCCATGTTCCTCTTTTTAAGGTAGGATTCTTGAAGGAGAAAAGAGAAAATTACTTCCATTTTGACCTTAAAACAAAGAGACAAGTAAATCAATTCTCATTCATTCAAATGTGAGTTTTGCAAGAGGTAAGAGGACTATATATAAATGTATTGCCACTCTTGCCCACCTCTTCAAAAGAATTTGTCCTCAGATCTAGATTAGTTTCATAATCAACAATCTCTGTAAAAGGAGTAAGATCACATATGTTAAAAATGAGTTTGACTCTATAATGAAGTGGGAGATCTAGTCTATATGTATTATCATTGATTTTTCAGAGAACTTGGAATAGACCATTTTCTCTTAGACTAAGTTCTGACTTTCTCTAAGAGGAAAACCTTTCCTTTCTCTGGTGTAACCCAACCCAGTCTCCTTCCTCAAAAGTAAGTTTCCTTCTCCCTTTGTTGTTGTATTCAACATATTTATGAGTTTGTTTTTCAATCTAGTCTTTTACCTTCTCATGAAACTTCTTGATAAACTCATATTTATACATTCCTTTTTTATGAAATAAAGAAGTTATATCTGGATGTGAAAGTAAATCAAGAGGTGTGAGAGTGTTAAATTCGTAAACAACCTCAAGGGAGAAAGATTAGTAATCTTGTGGACTACTTAGTTTTAAGAAAACTCTATATGAGGAAGATATTCATACCAAGACTTGTGCCTTATAAGATTGCCCTCAACAAAATGGATAGGGATCTATTCACTAACTTAATCTGGCCGTCAATTTGAGGGTGACAAGTGGTGGAGGGCAGGAGTTTAGTTTCAAGTCTTTCTTAAAGAGTTTTTCAAAAATGACTTAGGAACTTCACATCTCTATCAAACACTCTAGTATTGGGTAGACCATGAAATCTGACAACATCTTTGAAGAATAATCTTGAGATATAGTTAGTATCATTTAATTTGTGACATGGTATAAAATGAGTCATTTTGCTAAAATAATCCACTACCACAAAGATAGAACCCTAACTCCTTTGGGTCCTTAGGAGACCAAGCACAAAATCCATGAGGCATTACTCTAAACTTAGTTGAATACAAGCTATGCATCTAGAACAAAACCTTTAAACATTTATCCTCATGTGTGGCTAATAAATTTCTTTTATCAAAAGAGTAAGAGTTTTATCACTATAAATTTCCCATAAGACATCTCCATGACTTTCTTGGAGTATAAGCTTCTTAATTGATTCTTGGAGTATATAAAGTTTCCCCTTTTGTAAAGATACACCTCGGAAATGTAAAACCCATTAAGAGACTTCTTGAGACATGTGCAAATAAGAATGTAAAGTTAATGTCATCCTCAAACAACTCCTTTATGTTATCTAAGCCTAAGATTTGAGAGCCCAAAGAGATGAATAATGTGTGTCTTCTAGATAAAGCATTAACTACCACACTACTCTTCCCTTTTTTATGTTTGATAACATAACAAAATTCCTTCAAAAATTCTACCCACTAAGCATGTTTCATATTCATTTTTCCTTGCCCTTAGTGATACTTAAATGACTCATGATTAGTGTTTACGATGAATTCCTTAGTCACTAAGTAGTGCTCCCATATTTTGGAGGACCTTGACTAAAGCATATAGCTCTTTGTCATTGGTGGGATAGTTGAAGGTGGATTGACAAAGTTTCTCACTAAAGTATGCAATAGGATTCCACCTTGAAGTAACATTTCACCTATTCCAACCTTAGAGGCATCACACTCTAGTTCAAATGTTTTGGAAAAATCTAGAGAAACTAGAATAGATGTATGGGTTAACTTATCTTTTAAGTTTTGAAAAGTTTTTCCTTGTTTCTCACCCCGTATGAATGGAGCATCCTTCTTAGCAAGTTCATTAAGAAGTGTGACTAGTGTAGAGGAGCCCTTCACAAATCTTATATAAAATATAGCTAAACCATGAAAGCTTCAGACTTCTCCTACAATTTTGAGGGTGGGCCAGTCTTTGATAACCTTCATTTTCTTAGCGTCTACACAAACACCATCTTTCATACCATGAAACCAAAAAAAACTATATTTTCCTTACAAAAGGTACATTTTTCAATGTTGGCAAAGAGGTGATAGTCCCTTAAAATAATTCAGAATTGTCTAAGATGACCTATGTGCTCATCTAGACTCCTATTATAGATTTAAACATCATCAAAGTAGACGACCACAAACCTATGTATGCAATCCCGAAGTACATGATTCATTAACCTCATGAAGGTGCTAAGAGCATTAGTCAAGCCAAAAGACATGACTAACCATTCATACAGTCTAAACATGGTCTTAAAGTAGTTTTCCATTTATCACCTTCTTTGATTCATATGTAATGGTATCCATTCTTGCGATCAATTTTGGAAAAGTTGTTACCTCCATGGAACTCATCTAACATATCATCTAACCTAGGGATTGGATACCTATATTCTAGAATTGTTATTAATGGTCCTACAATATGTACACGTTCTCCAAGTCCCATCTTTCATGGAGACAAACAAGATTGAGATAGCACAAGGACTGAGACTCTTTTATACTCAACCCTTCTTCATAAAGTCACTTACTTGGTACTCTATCTCTTTAGTTTCTTGGGGGCTGATCCTATAAGTTGGCCTATTGGGTAGGCTAACTCCAATAACTAAATCTATTTGATGTTTTTTTTTGCTCTCATAAAGGTGGAAGTCTATGAGGAACTCTATGTGAAACAAATGATCAAACTATTTTAAAGCTTTTTAATCCCATACGGTAGAGACTCAAGTTCATGACTTGTGGTAGAAAGTATCTAGGTACATTCTGAGATGTTGTAATGCTTCTTTCATCACCCTAGTTCCTAAGAAGGAGAACCCAAATACTTTGAATGACTTCAGACCTATTTTATTGGTAAGATGTTTGTATAAAATGACTTCTAAAATTCTAGCAAATAGGTTGAAGCATGTTCTTTCAAAAGAAATAGATAAGAGACAATCAACATTCCTAAGTAGGAGGGGTATGTTGGGTAGTATATTCTTATTGCTAATAAATTAGTGGATTACCTTAAGAAGGAAAAAAGAAGCGGACTAGTTGTGAAAGTGGACATGAAAAAGCCTATGATTTTATAGATTGGAATTTTATGTACTACATGTTGGTCAGACTAGGCTTTTGTAGCAAGTGGATTAAATTGATCAAGACATGCATATAATCAGCCACAATGTCGATTTCTTTAGAATTTTATGCTACATTTGCAACTGGTGCACTTGTCATTGGAAGCGAAATTTTATGCTAACACAAAAGCATGTCCACTAAATGTTTTGGAGACGATTCCTAAATTTTCCATAGATATGATGGAACTTGTCAACACCTAATTTTGTCCGGATTTATTTAATAATTTCTCAAAATATTAATAATAAAAAGTTTCTCTTTTAATTAGAATTTTGGATTTTTTTTTCTTATTTTCTTTCATTTTCAGAATGTAAAAATAATTAATGATGTAGTTTAATTTCTCTTTTTACCTCTTTCTCATTTTGGGAAAGATGAAATAGTGAAAAGCAAAATTTTTTACTCTTATCATTTTGTTAGTTTTACATTCTTTATCAAAAAATAATAATCAAACAAAATATTTTTCTTTTCCATGTATATAATTTTATTTTACAAAAAAAAAATATTAAAATTAAAATTAAAATTGAGAAATAACAAAAAGGGGAGATTCGAAATTGGAGGATCTTTTTTCCTTTTTTGCCTAAATTCAGTGAGGATCCTCCCTTTACCAGCTATGCCCTCAGCCCTCCAAACCTTGTTCATGCTTCTGCCCCTTGTAGTGCTTTCGTCTGCTGCCTACTACCTGCAATGCTTCCATGTAACGTTGCCCTCAACAAAGCCACCTCCTGCAATCAAAATTTCCCCATCCTAACAAATTGTCCCCTGTCAACCTTCTTGCCGCTGCCAAACATTGTCCTTTCAAACACATACCCAAGTCAACCCTCCAACGGATCTTTTTTGCTGAGCAGGGGTACTACTTCAAGGCTCCTTCTTTTTAATATGAGGACAGGGCTCCCACAACAACAATTTTTTTTCCTACTCATTCTCCAAGACTCCTCTGGAGCTCTCATTCAAATTTTGAAAAACCCCTTTTTCCCCAATCACTACTCTGGAGACCCAATAGAGGATTGAAACAGAAAAGAAAGAGCAACAGAGGAAGAGAACGACGCATAGAGCAACAGAGAAAAAGAAAGACCAACAGAGGAAGGGAACGACGCATAAGGTTGGTAACTTGCTTACCCTGTCTTTGGTCTTACTGTTTCATTATCCCAATGTTTCATTGTTACACATACGTATCTTGCATATTTTCCTGCGCCATGTGTTCAGCACCTTGCACCAAGTAAAATAAAACGAATATCATGGATAAAAAAAATCATAAATTTCTCACATTTGAGCTCTTCACCTACAAACCAAACAAAACCATAAGTGAAACAATAGATACATAGACCAAACGAACCAAGACACTCAAAACCTCCTTTAAACTTCTCCAATGTTGGTCCACCATTCACTGAGATCTTCCTCCCCATCTCACAAGCCTCACGCCTCCGTCCACGCTGTTGAACAACGCCGCCGCGTCACCACCTCACATAAGAACCCCGAAAACTACCATCTTCGTCGCATTCTTCTTCCCCTTTCTCCCTCGCTCTCGTTCCCTTAGTACGCAAGGGTATCGCAGCCCCTTTTCATTAAACGGTGTTGCACCCCAATGTTCCCTCTTTTCCAACCCTGGAGCATTTTAGGGTTCTTGGTAAAGGAAGTGAGAGATATGTAAGAAAAATGATTAGACCCAATTGTCTTGTCATTGAATAAATAAAAATAATAAGAAGAGTAATCTAAGTATAGAAACGCAATTGTGAGGTACAGGTTTGGTGCTTAAGTTTGACTCAAGGATTTTTGGCACCGAAAAATTAAAAGGAAGAAGAAAGAATAATGAATTAAAAAAAGAATGACGTGATGTGGCACAATAATGAAATTTGCGTGTGTCAACACCCAATTTTGTCCGGACAAATAAAATTATTTCAAATTATAAAAAATATAAAAATTAAAATAAAAATGTGTGTTATTTAGTTTTATTATACTTTGTCATTTAAATAAAAAAGGTTTTGGTTCCATTATATTCTATGAATAAAGTTTTAAAATAAAATTCATAAAAAGAAAC
>Ga0209489_103329_pt1 | contig 31490 bp, 21 predicted proteins | sample SiratrowhiteBW_FD_187527 | JGI IMG/M metagenome (GOLD analysis project Ga0209489, IMG submission 187527) | Root nodule microbial communities of legume samples collected from California, USA - Siratro white BW (SPAdes) (version 2) | ecosystem: Host-associated > Plants > Roots > Nodule | place...
AAAATATTATATATATATATATATATATATATATATATATATATATATAATTTGGATATTTTTCTTATCATTTTAGAAAATAAAAATATATTTTTTGTACTCTGTTATTCAAAATAAAATAAGAAGTGTTTTGTATCATTTCATTTTTATAGGAAAAGTTTTAAAAATAACAAAAATATTAATAATAATAATAATATGTTGAACTATTATGAAATTTTTTGAAAAAATAAGTTTGATTAACTTCAACCCATTAAGGTTTCAACTAAAGATGATTGATCTGTTTTTAATTTTTCTCTTATTTGGGCCAGTTTTGTTATGCACTCCTAATTTTGCTAATCATAACTTGTTTTTATTATTTCTATTCCTTTTGGGTTAGACTCATATTTTTCTTTCTACATTCACATTTTTCTATACTCCATCTCTCACCAAACATTTGGGCTTACATTTGTTGTTATTAGATTATTTGATTAGGGTTGCTAATATTCACATTGATTGATAATTAATTGAATTGATTACAAGGAATAATGACGGATTGTTTTGGGAAAAATCTTTTTTCAATTTGAATTATTTTACTTAATTGTAAATAATTTTAATTAATAAAATTAATTCTTCAGTTTTCCTTAATGAAGAAATTTAATTTAAAATTTGCTGACAAAAGGGAATTAGAGTTGAAAAAGAGAATAATTTATATTTTTAAGAGGAAGTTACAGATTGAGTTATCCTACAGATTTTATTTTACAAATATATATAAATATATACATATATATATATATATAAATATATACATACATATATATATATATATATAAATATATATATATATATATATATATATATACAGAGAAAAGATACATCATCAAATACAGAAAAAACACGGAAAAAAAATCACACATAAAAATTATACTCTAAAAAGTAATAAAAAAGCTTAACAGCCAAGAGTGTCCAGTTTATACATTGAGGAAATAGATACTCAGAATTACAGAAGAAAAGTGAAAAATTACAAAGAGAAGAAAGTTTTGATCTTCGACGGGTATGTTGTTTTCTCTTTTGTAAGAATATGTAGATTATGATTATTCTGCTATGTCTATGTTTGTGCTGTTGACTCTTTGTATATTGATATGTAATTATATCAATCTCTAGTATAGTCACTTTGCACTATGTATTATTGAAATTGAATGTGAATCATGGCGGATTGCTGCTTTGAGCACATCCTCATTCCACAAGTTGTATCTAATTTTGGAAGCTTGCTGCCTCAGGCATAATTCTTCATCCATCTCACGGTGGATACCATATGCGTTTTTTCATATCTAAATTTTATTTTAAATTTTAAATAGATAATAATTAATTATTTTATTTCATTTTTATTTTTATTTTCATACTAAATTTTATCTCATTTTTTTAAACTTGTTCTAATTTTGTTATATTAAAATTTTACGTTTTAAAAATAGGTAAATAAAAATAGTTAAATACAAATATAGTTTCCTTGTACTTTATTTTTAAATAATTCAATTAAATTTTCAAATGATCGTTCACGTTAATAATTTAATTCAAAAAATTTTACTATTTTGTTTAAATATTTAAATGATCGTACACATCAAACAATATCTGATACAATTTGTTCTTTTCAAAAATATACAAAAATATTTAAATTTTGAAAAATATAAAAAATATAAAATTTATAAAAATATAAATATAAAAATATAAAATATAAAATTTTGCTAAAATTGAAAAATACAAAAGTTTCTAAAAAAATATAAGATATAAAATAATCAAAAATTATAAAAGAATATGAAGTTTTCAAAAGTTAAAAAAATATAAAACATTTGCAAAAATAATTAAAAAATATAAAATTTTTAAAATTAAAAGTATCAAACACCTATCAAACAATCTTATAATTAGAACTACGTAAACCCTAATTTTCCATTGTGAATGGAAATTCATAGGAACAAGGTTAATATTTGTTGGCCCCAAAAACTTAAAAAAAAAATCTTTATTATTTTTGTTTTTGGAGGAAATAAAATTTTATAAAAACCAAATTATTTGATTAAAAGTACTGTCTTAGGATGAACATTGTATGGTGCTAATACCTTTCCTAGTAACCTACTCCTAAACCCTAAATTTGGTTAATAGACTCTTTTTTTTTATTTTTTTTCTAATTTTTCATAATCAACTATGGTGACATCTCTATCTCTATTTAATATATTTTTATCAATATTTTTTATTTGATCATCATCTCCCGTCGTGATCTTGGTTGTGACAGGATAATTATAAAATATTTTTTTTATTACATCATAACTATTTTTATATCTAAAGATAAAAATAATAAAATATATTATATATTTCTTATAATTATACTAATATAATTTATAATTACACGTTTCATATTTTTATTTTATCTTTAATTTTATTTTATTTTTAAATTATTAAAATTATAACATCCTAACCATATATAAAAGATGGAGTATACATTTTATATCCTATTTTATTTTTATTATATTTTAAAATTAAAAAAAAATAAACTATTCAAATCCTAAAACGTGTAATCACTTATTACTTTTTTTAAGCATCATTTTTAGTTTTTTTTTTTCTTAAAATATGTAGAGGCTTGAAGTGTCTGTTTGCCACTAGTAATATACAGTGGGGATTTTCCATTTTGTTGTACACATCTCCTGTTCTATTTTAAAATTATAAAATTATGACACCTATAAAAATATATGAAGAGACTCTTCCTTTAGTGTACACATTTCATGTTTCTATTTGACTCTTAGATTATATATTGACATTTAAAAAAAATCTATAATATATGATAATATACAGGTGTTTAAAAAATCTATAATATATGATAATATAGAGGTGTTTGTGGCTTGTAAGATTTAGGTAAATCTATTACTCAACTCATCAAAAAATATCAGTTTCGATTTTTACATTTTCTTTTTATGTTAAATCCAGTCTATCCAAGTTCAATTTTCAACATTTAAGAACTTTCTATTTTGTTAAAAGTTGTCATTTTCATAATTAGAAAAGTAATATGATCTTTACAAAAAATTAATTTAAAGCTTTATTTTTAACAAACTTAGAAGGAAGTTCATTAATTATCATCATTCTAACAAGTACAACAAGAATTTTATTTTGATTGAATTCAACAAATTTCAAATTCGTAATACTAGGATCACCGTGACATTTTTCTCCAAATACCTAATGCTTTTTGTTTGTTATCAATATCTATATTAGGATTAATATAATAACTATTAAAATGTTGAATGAAGTTAGTGTTTCCATACTTTTTCCTATTAGCATCACACTCACTTTTCATTATACTTGTAAATTGCATTGTCCTTTACCCTAATAACGAACCCAAACATTTAGAAGATATTTTGTAGGCTTTTTCTTGAGTCCTTGAGTTGGTTCAAATGGCCTGTGCAAGAATCTTTACCAATGATGGGAGTTGAACTTTAAATTATCATTTGAGTAGGACCTTTAGATAATGTTATCGGCAACATAAGACATGTGGCCTTCATACTTCCATGTCAATGGTAGACTTAGTATAATTATTTTTTCTATTTAAATATAGACATTGGAATAATTATAAATCACCAAAACATCTGCTTCATATGAAAATAATCAATAATAATTAACAAAAGAATAATTACAAATAAACATTGTCACCATCCATCAATCACGTCACCCAATCAAGTGAAAAAAAGAATCACGTAATGCACACTGTTAGTGTACTTTCTGGTAGAAAAAGAGCTTGTGTTCTTACAAATTATAAGCATGAAAGGTTGAAAAAGAGATTATGTTGGAGAAGAGGCGAAAAAGTTGAGGAGTGGAGGAAAACGACATGAAGGCAAATAATGGATGAGAATGATACTATTGATGTGAAAAAGAAAACACACCACAACAATGTTTAGATTTGTTTGCCTAATACTAAGGTTGAGATGTTTGAAGGCAAACGAAGAAGACAAATGGTGGAAACGAATGACAAAGATAAGAATATTAGGTTGATACTAAGAAGAAGACATGTCGCCACGATAGTGTTTAATGTTTGTTTGTCTGCTATTAGGATTGAGATGCAACAGAAGTGAATGCAAAGACAAATGACGGACACACTACCACCATAAGAGTTTTAGGTTCGCTTGGAGTTATGCAAATTATTAGTGAGTGTGAGACTAGTATAAGAGTGATCTCGAGTTGGATATCAAGTCATTTCATACTTTTTTACAACTGATATCTGTCTCATAATTTTTTTACAACAAACTCTAAACCAATAAATATGATTCGTGTGTGTAACTTTACTATTTGACAAATTATGTGACTTGATATGTATTAGCATAATCTAAACTCGTGTAACAAAAATATATTTTTCTTTTTTAATCATTCACACTAATGTTTGTTTGTGTTGCTAATCCCTCTTAAATTAGACCATTAATTTTAATAGTTAAATTATTATTATTTTCACATAAATTGTGTTATTATGTTCCAATTACACACAATTTTGCCTCAAATATTTTTTTAACTTAACATATTGAACCCAAAAAAGCCTATGTTGAACCACTACACACTACAACATTTATGATTTTTAGTAACATTTTTATAGTTACATTTATCTAAAATGTTACTATATATAAATTTTAAAATTTACAGTAACATTTTTTTTATATAAATGTTATTATAAGTAATATACATGTAACATTTTATAAATAAGTATTACTGTAAATAATAATAACTTATTATAAAGTATAATTTTTATACACATGTTACTCAAATATATTTTTTTAATTAAATAAAATAAAAAAAATGATTTTATGTGACTTTATTTAAAAGTTAATTTTAAAATATTTGGATTAAACCATAAAAACATGATATGAAATAAATTAAAAAATTTGAATTATCCTTTAATGATACGTGGGAAAGAAATTCACTTGTCAGCTTTCTTCACTTCCACCTTCTTTCACAGTGTTTCTCTTCTTTCTTCTTAGTGTTTCCTTTCCATTTCCTATACTGTTTTGTTGTAGTGTTTCAAGTAGTGGTGCGTGTGGGCTTTTTTCGAACTTTGTACCACACCGTGCACCACACCAACAACCGACACAGATAATGTCGACGAAAATGACGACTTGTGGAGTCAAATTTTAAGCATTGGTTTATGACTTCGGCACTGCAACACTGCTGCTTGCGACGGAGGGGTTATGAGCGGTGGCTCTTGGCAGTGCTCCGACGTCTCCTTGATGGTGGCGCGAGCGGCGGAGGGAGAAGCGGAAGCATCCACGACAGCGATGAAGCTTTTTTTTTTTTTGTTTTTTGGCGCAGGTATTTGGGTGTTTAAGGTCGAGGTTTGGTGACAACAATGAAGCGAGCTTGTGGGCAGCGTGAACCCTAGCTGGGTGGCACGCGAGGTGCTGGTTGCTGGTGGTTTGATGGCGATTTGGCAAGATGGGGCTATTGTAGGGGTACATGGTGGAAGCATGATAGAGGTGCACGACGGAGATGCATGGTGGTAGTTAGGTGATTTTCTTGGAGGCGGTGTGCAGAGGCGTCATTAGGAGAACTGTGACGACGGAAGAATGACTTGGTTTTGGAGGTGATGTAAGGGGAAGAAGAGCACGAAGGGATGGCAACGAGGGTAAAGAAGATTAAACCAGGCTTGGTGATGCTCGCAGCAGCCGCTAAAGGATCCAAGGCACCGCGAACCGAGAGCAAAGGTGGGCTTGGCGAGGGGCTGACGACGGGAGGCGTGAGGAGGTCACCGACAAGGGAAGGGAGCGGACAAGTGGTAATGTCTTTTTTGTTGTTTTTTAGTTTGCTTGAGGTTGGTTTGATACGGTGAATCAAAGGCTAACGTGGTGGTGCAACTCGCAAGTGGATAAAGAAGACAACAGGGACTGTGCACGACTATCTTGAGGGATCTATGGTAGTGAGCACCTGCAAATGTGGATGGCATTGGAGGGTTTGAGAGAGGCTTTGGGTGTCTTGGTATGTTTGGATAGCATAATGGCTTGGGGATGATGGCTGAGATGTGGAAGCTTTGTAATCTTTTTCAGTTTTAAGCAGTATTTTTATTATTTCAACTAGTGACTGTATTTGTTGTTTTACTCGGTGAATGCTGATGAATGCATGGTGCAGGACAGTATTACATTGAATGCAAGACACGTATGTGTAAGGTGTACTCTGAGAATGAAACAGTGAAGCCAAAACAGAATAAACAAGTAACAAACATTATGTGTTCTTCCCTTCTTCCGTTGCTCTTTCTTGATCCAATACTCCGTTAAGGTTTTTTTCTTTCCTTTACTTGCGAGAGTTGTGAGTGGGAGGAGGGAGTTTACTGTAGGAGAGCTAAAGATGAGTGCTGGAGAACTAGGGGGAAACCATGTAGTTCTGGGAGTTGTCTTTTTCGTGAGTCCAAATATTAAAAGATGGAGTCAGTGAAATAGTATCTTCGCTTGGTAGAAAAAATATCCGTTGGAGGACTGGCTTGGTGGTATTTGCAGGGACGAAACCATTTTGTTGCAATAGGGTAATGCTAGCTGTATGAGGAAGTGTTGCAAAGGCACTTTTGTTAGAATAAGGTAATGCTGGTGCTGGCCATAGGAGGGGGAAGCATTGTAAAGGGGGGAAGCATTGCAGTAGAGCTGCAGAGGGAAGTAGTGCAGAGGGACCAAGCATTGCAGTAGAGCTGCAGAGGGAAGTAGTGCAGAGGGACCAAGAGCAAGAACGTACGGGAGGATCAAGAGGTTTGGAGGTTTCTGGTGTGAGGATGGTGCAACTCTTACAGAAGGATATTCCCCCGATTATGAGAAGAAAGAGTGCCCTATTTTCAAATTCTTTTCTTTTTTTATCATTTTTTTATTTAATACGTTTTTTTATGTTTTATTATTTTTAAGAAAAGAAATATAAAATGAAAACTATATATATATATATAATGAAAATGATAAAAAACTATATATATCTTTTCTTTTTCTTTAATTTTGATAAAGAAGGTAGAAATCCAATAGCAAGAAAAAGGTGATCATAAAAAATAGAATTATATTTTTTGTATTTTATTCAAAAAAATGAAAAGAGGATAAAAATAAAACAAAATATATGTTTTATTGTTAACATTAGAAAAAATTATGAATTTAATGATATATATTAAAATTTGTTTAGTATTTTGTAGTGTAATTAATACAGAAAAATTTCAAAATATTAAAAAAATACAATAAGATCCAAATAATGTAGTAAATAAATAAGCGATAAAAATTTATTATGATTATTTATTAAAAATTTGATGAAATAAATAAAAATTTATTTGATCATAACTTTTAAAATTTAATTTAGTTATAGTTGAATCATAAAATATAAATGAATGATAGTTGAAGCATAAAATGAGTGAATATAAGGTATGACATGTCAAATCATACTTAATTTATTAAAATGCAATGTAGTATGTGTATTAGTTACTTATGATGATACAAATATGTTATATTCTCTCTAATGTATGTTATAATATTTTTGTCAAAAAGTAAATAAATAAGAGAAATAAGAAAAAGTATTCGAGGAATGTTTTAATGACTCTTGGTGTGTGACTGAGTTTTAGAATTTGGCAAGAAGAAGAAGAGATGGTTGAAAAGTGTCTTAATTAAATTGATTAGTTTTATTTTAATTGAGTTTGAAATGAAACTCAATCAAGGAACATAAGAGACTCTTCATTTAAAATGGTGGAAAAACTTAAGATACTATTCACTTGAAATGAGTGCAGAATAGCAAAAGTATATTAATTAGAGCTGCATAACAGATTCTTCATGGGAAGAAGAGACTCCTCATTTGAAATAGGGTTGGAAAGAAAAGTGAATGTGCAGATCAACACAAGAGACTCTTTAATCTTTTTAGTTTAATTATTAATTTTAATTGGGTTGTGTTACACTAACAACACATATAACAATATCAAAATTTAATTGCATTAATTTTAAATAAAATTAGGTTTGTATGGATACATTTACTCAAGAAGGTGAATAGTTTCATACAAAATTTTTATTTTATTTTAGAGTTAACTACATTTGTAGATAGAAAATTATGTAAAAAAGATTTGTTTAAAAATGCATGAAATTTTTTTGGACTATGAAAGGATGTATAAAAAATTCAAAGTAGTTCAACTAGTATTGAGAGGATAGTGGAAAAGAAAATACAACAATCATAAATTATCGTTGTACTTCATTGGTTATATGTTATATATTATGTGTATTACATGTGATTGTGTAAATATGTTTAATTACAAATGTTGATTATTATATGACATAGTTTACAAATTAATTTTTGTTGTTAAAGATATGTTTTATGAAATAAGTCATACTACTTTATTACTAACAGAAACGATTCAATATAATTTTTTTTTTTACATTTACATAACATAGTTAAGTTAATTTAAGAATTATTGATCTACAAATTATAATATTTAATTTTAATTTGTATTTATAACTTTATTTGTATTTATAAAGTATATATAAATATTATGTTTGAATATTAATAATATCATATAATAAGAGTATAATGATAATAATTTTTATTTATTAATATAATGTTATTATTTGAATTGATTATAATAGACAAATTTTTAATATAACATAATAAAACACAATATAAGAATAGAAGTAAATCATGTTGATATGAAATAAAAATTTGACCTTATTCAAAAAGCTTTAATAAAGATATATTTACTTAAAATTGAAAAAGATATTTATTATTAAAAATATTATAGTTTAATTTTATTAATTATAACTTAATTTAATTATAATTTTATTAATTATAACAAAATATTAAAGAAGCGAAAAGAAATATATAGTGTATAGCTTCGGCCTGGCCAACTCTACTGAGCATGACGTGTAGCATCGACTATGGTCGACATAAGTGGAGACGGATTTTTGCCTCTGGCTCGTCCGACGCAACTTTCATTTAAGTTTAGGGTTTCCTTTTCCTTAAAATCATTTTGCGGCTTCCTTCATGTGCTACCAAGAATTTCTCTCCACCATTTCCGGGTGCTCCATCCTTCAAACTTTTCCAATCACTGATTTTGCTCCCAAATCATTTGAGGGTAGGTTAGTTGGCCTCCATAGAGTGTTTTCGACCGCTTGATTTTTGTGTGCGTGAAGTGGTTGATGTTGGTGGAGCTCGTGCCTGCCATCGAGTCTTGTAAACCTTGGACAGAGTTAAGTTGTTCTTCCTCTTCACCATTTCCGATTTCTCCATCTTGGAAAGGTTTTGAATCACTGATTTTGCTCCCAAATCATTTGAGGGTAGGTTAGTTGGCCTCCATAGAGTGTTTTCGACCGCTTGATTTTTGTGTGCGTGAAGTGGTTGATGTTGGTGGAGCTCGTGCCTGCCATCGAGTCTTGTAAACCTTGGACAGAGTTAAGTTGTTCTTCCTCTTCACCATTTCCGATTTCTCCATCTTGGAAAGGTTTTGAATCACTGATTTTGCTTTCAAATCGTGTTGAGGGTAGGTTAGTTGGCCTTGGACCTATTGGTGGTTCTTCGTGCCTGGTGCGTGAAATGGTTGTGGTTCTTGCAAAGGTTCGACAGAGGTAAGCTATTTATGATCTGTTCTTTGATTTGTTCATTGGTTGTGGTTTTGGGTTTAGTTTGAGTTTTAAGATTTGTTGTGAATGAAAAGATCTATTTGGCTATGGTGGCTGCCGTGGTGGTGAACCCATATGATGGAGAACTCGGTGACTTTATAGAGAGGAGTGAGGATTCTTAGATCTTACAGTTAGCATGAACCTGAAATGCTGGACTCTATAACTAAAGGAAAATTCATGATAAAATTAATCACTATTTAGAAATAGTATTTGTTACAAAAAATTAGCCCAGGTATTGTTGTATATAAAGCTACTACCGCTTGATATCTGATATTGATGCAGGCACAATTAATGTTTTCCATTCAAGTAAAACAAATCAATTTTATTTCTTAATGAACAAAATTAACCCAAAAACTTGATAGTTTTGTTCATTAAGAAATAAAATTGAATTTTTTTTACTACATTTACGACTTACTACTTAAGATAGTTGTTTTACTACTTCGAACTTATAAAGATTTATCCCTCCATTTTGTTTAACCACTATAATTACAATATTTGACTTTAGGCTGAGATTCAAAACATCACTAAATATTTATCTTTTTTGGTTGATTATGAAACTAATTTTCAAATTATAATTTAGGCATATTTTCACCACAAACTCATGTTGTGAATCGAATCATATCCATTAGTCTATAAATTTTTAAACAAGCAGAAAAATATGTATCAGCATGCTACCCATTAAATGGAAAAGATTACTTCTGCTGCATCAATATCAGATATCAAGCGGTAACAACCTCATATACAAAATTACGAAGGCTAATTTTCTATAACAAATACTATTTCATAAACAACATTCATCCATAAGTTGTCACATTAGTTAGTCTTGCATGCATTCACTCTCATTTGACTCCATTTTGTTATAAGTCAGAAATTATAAAGTTGTGTGTTCCTAAAAATGGAAATTAATATAGGGTTTGAATTGAGAGGGAATCCATTTTAGAGTCTCTAGAAAAAAAGTTTTTAGTAAGAGCAAAAATTTTCTGATATATGACTCAGATTACTTTGCTAATCCAGACCCTTGTTAATTGTCATTGATATCATATTCAATATACACACAACTCTATATTTCTGGTTTAGTTGGGCATTTTCACATCTCGATCCCATCTAATTCTTTTAAATTAAAGAGAATTTCAGAAAGGCAATAATGACAAGATTTCCACGACACCCTTACAAAACCACGCAGACTGAGAAAAGATGGAAGAGTTGAGTGAATAACAGGAGGCGATCCAGGCTGATATCAACCAAATCAAGGTCTAGATAAGCTAGATACTCGACGCATTAGCTGCTTTGAAAAGTATTAAGGAAACTCCGATGGTTAGAAACGAGGAAGCGACATCCTCATACCCTCTGACCTCACACTTTGAAGGGCAACAAGCCCAAAACCATGTTGTTCACGGGAGCACGGTAGCTCACGTCGGATTCCCTCCATACAGTTTGCCTCAGGGCTATACTCCTCTTATTGGAGAATACCCCAAGCAGGAGCACGTGACAATCATTGTACCTGTTAACACTTCAGATCCCAACGCAACATGTCTGAATACCGTCAAGATGGCTACTTCCACTGGACCCCAAATGACTGCTAGCCAAGAGTTCTGCAAGTACTAGCGGGTGAAGGGTCCCGAGTAAAGGTTACAACTCAGACTGTGGTTCAAGGGGCATCCCTTTAGGCTGAGGAAGCAAAAAACAAATTGCAAATCCTCGAAGAAAGGCTCAGGGCTATAGAAGGCGGAGGCAACCATGGATTTGGGGACACAGCAGATTTGTGCTTAGTGCCAGATTTGATAATCCCTCCTACGTTCAGAGTGCTAGAGTTCGAGAAGTATAAGGGTACTTTTTGTCCCAAAAGCGACCTGACAATGTAATGTAGGGAGATGGTAGCCTATGTGTATGACGAAAAACTACTAGTCCATTTCTTTCAGGATAGTTTAGCTGCACCGACTTTGAATTGGTACATGCGTCTTGAGCGAGCACACATTTGCTCATGAAGGGACTTGGTGGATGCATTCCTAAAGCAGTATAAATACAATGTTGACATGGTTCCCGACAGATTGCAATTGCAGAATATGTCAAAGAAAGGTTTTGAGACCTTTAATGAGTACGCTCAAAAGTGGAGGGATTAGCTGCTCAAGTAGAGTCACCATTACATGACAGGAAGATGATGACCATGTTCATAAACACCTTGCATTCTCCTTTCTATGAACATATGTTGGGAAGTATTTCTTCCAGCTTTGCTGACATCATCGTCATCAGAGACATAATTGAATTCGGGTTGAAAAGTGGCAAAATTGCACATGGCCCAGTCGCGACCACCAACACTAAGAAGCCTGAATTCAATTATGAAAGTAAAAAAGGAGAAGTTGAAGCAACAACAACCTTGAGAAGTCGTGTGTCACCTCATTATAAGCAAAAATATTCGTTATTGGTAGAAAAACCCTCATACGTTGCTAACACCATGCCGGTTTATTAGACTCATCGACAAGGTTTCCATCAGCCACCGCTTGTGCAAAATAATTCCAAACAAGGTCAAGGTCAGGGTTAGAGCATGACTCCACAGAGAAATCCTAATCAAAAGAATAATTTTTTTCATTTCATGCCCATTCCTATGACATATATAGAACTCTTGCCAAATCTCATTAGTAATGGTCTAGTTGTAGTTTGTCCTTTGAAGCCCTTACAACCACTGTACCCTAAAGGCTATGATGCAAATGTTAAGTGTGATTATCATGGTGGGGCTGCCGGTCATTCCACTGAAAGGTGTCTGTCTTTTAAACACAAGGTACAATCCTTGCTTGACGCTGGATGGCTAAGTTTTCAAGAAGATACGCCTACTGTGATGGAGTACGCCCCAGCGACATTAATCAATGAATAAAGAGGACAAAGAGCCAAAGGGAGAATTAAGAGCTTTCTAGAAGATTGGGCCCATCTCATCCTATTTGGGCTTTTAATCAGCTGCTCAGGCCCAAATACAAACATGAAGAAATCCCTTTGGAGAAAATAGAGTATTAAGGAGAAGTCCTCTAATTTGTATAAATTGTTTAAAATAGTTTAGAATAATTTGGGCCTTGTATTTTTGGGCCATGTAGTGTAAGTTTGGGCCTTGAGGTCCATAAATAATGTTGGGCTTGATCAAGGAGTCCAAGTAGCACCTTCCTTGTGCCACTTGTTACCACCTTGTGAGAGCCTTGGAGTGCAAGCTAGGTTTGGGAAGCTTTTCATAGAAGCTAGGATTAGAAACTTGTCTTATAAGCTAGGGTTAGAAGTTTGTCTTATAAGCTAGGGTTTCTAGACCTAGCTTCTCCCACACCCTACCTAGGTAGCTTGCATGCGAAGCTAAGTAGCTCATCCCTTTCTTCTATAAATAAGAGGTCTAGGAACATCTCTTGTAAGCTTGATTTGAGTAATGAAATGCTGCCAAATTTTCAGCACATTGCCTCAAGTTTCACATTGAGTTTCTTCTCTTAGAAGCTAGGAGCTCTTTCTATTGAAGGTTGGCCCAACCTTCTTCAAGGCTTCCACCATCTACTTCACCATCAACCTCCTTGCACACTTCCTTCCTTGCATTTCCATGTCTTCCACATCAAAAGGAGTTTCATCCACTTCTTCTATTAGATGCTTCAAGGTTTCATCATGCTCAACTTCCATTGAAGCTTGCGCAAGAAGCTAAGGCATCTAGGAGGTCCTCCATCATACTGTTAAGAACAATCCTCGTTCGGGAGATGTCAAACAAGTTCCTAAGTGAGGTGAAGTGTTTACACAAACAGGTGGTGGAAGTTGTTGCAACTGTGGAGAGTCTCAGAAGGCATGAGGCTTGTCTTAGGAGTTTATGTTTTGCTTTAATCATTTCATTTCAAGATGTTGTCGTTTCAGTGACTTCTGTTTAGATGATGAGTTTTCATCTCCTTTGGCAATTAAATGTTCACTTACTCTTATTACAAATTTGCGGGAAATATTAGATCTTGAGTTAAACAAATAAAATAAAAATAAAAAATGAAGAGCACATGCATGTTGGTAAATATCAAGGGATCGCTCACGAATACTGGTTTGCTCTAATCAGGGTCAGGTCTTAAAGGGTGTTGTGGGAACAAATCAAATAAACAAATCAAATAAAAATAAAAAGGGTGATCACATGATTGAGTTAATTATTTTCTTTGATACAATCATTGATTTCATGACATTGCAAAAACTAAAAGGCAGGGATGTTGCATTGTCTCAATTTAATAAGCGGTTAAAGTTGACAATTTCCAATGAAGCATTTGCATGTATGTTGGCTGAAATCCTCTAGTCTCTCCTTATCCCAAAATCCCAAGACATAAGGATTCGTCTCAGTAGCTATCACCATTGCCTGGAATGACAGAACAAGAGTCTCATATTGGGGCAAAAACGTCAGGTTTCTCTCGGTTGGCTGAATGGTTGAACTTCAATCTCCTGGGGCAATAAAAATAATTAAAGTCCACTAGATTGAAAACCTGCAAGGGTAGTCTAGGCAAAAGAAAGGACAATAAGCAAAATCAAAAGTGAAAAATAATAAGAAAAAGACATGTGTTGGGAGTCATTGAATTTTGTTTCAAGGTAACCTTTTTAAAAATAAAGCAATCATGATTTGAAATGATATGTGATCATGTTTCTTTATCCGAAAAAATTTCAAATCCTTTACACCCTTCTTGAGCCAACAAAAAATAAATAGTTCTTTTCAAAAAATTCCCTAAGCAAGGATCACCACTAAGACGAAACGCCAGTCAATGTGTACATCAAAAGCTCAAATAAAAAATATGTCAAAGGATTATGTGAAATCGCAACAAGAGAGAGGAGATATTATCACAAAGTGATGAAAAGAATAGCAAAAAATGAAAAAAAAGAAAGACAAAATGATGAAAAGAGTGGAATGCTTATAAAAAAAATCTTGACCGTTCTTCACAACACTTGGCAATGATCCTTGTTTCAAAAACTTATCATAAAACCCATAAATACTTTTTGAGCCTTCTTATACTTTCTTGACAACCTTTCAACCCTTGGCCACGTTACAAGCATAATAAAGTCCATATTGATCGAGGAATGATTGCTCTAATTTTCAAAAGCTTAACCTTGCAACAAGAGGACATGACTAACAACTCGGCCGAAAAAAAAACAAAAAAAAAAACAGAGAAAAGAAAAAAAGAGAAAAATGTTTGAAATGCTTCTGGTCTGTTATCAACCAACAAATCAACCACATCCAAGCCAACTAGGAAAACCCTACAATGGGGCAATCTTTTCTTTCCACCTTACAAAAACCAAGCCACCTTCCATTGAGACCTCATCATCTTTCCTACATATCTAAATTGGGGGCAGATTCCATTTGCTTTTCCCTTTTGGGGATGCAATTTTCCCTATATGATGTTGTACCCGTCAGTCTTCATCAGACCTACTTATCCATTCTACCATTCAAATATGCAACCCACTTCTCACCTAACCTTACCCAATACACCAAAACTGGGGCAGTCCTGCTTCACATGCATACCTTGGATAGGATTTTCCCTTAAAGAGGGGTATACAAATGATAACATATCTGGGGTTATTCCATCCCAGTTTTCTTCAGACCTCTTAAATTTTTTATCCCACATATTTCATCTACCTATGGATTCAAGCACATGCATTACAATGTTTTAAAGGGAAAAGTCAATAATGCCTTAATTTTAACAATAACAAGTTGTTCGTCTGTGTGTAATAGTATATGATCCACTCGATTTTATCAAGGTCACAACCTCATAATGGTATGAGACCTTCTCGATATCATCAAGATCTCAACCTTTTAGAACAAATGACATGACCTTCTCGGCTCAGTCCAAGGTCTCCACCTCAACTTTTCAACATGTGACGGTTCGTGACCCTCTCGGCTTAGTCCAAGGTCTCGACTTCGAGTTCACCTTTCAGCATGTGACAGTTCGTGACCCTCTCAGCTCAGTCTGAGGTCTCAACCTCACTTTTACCTTTCAACATGTGATGGTTCATGTCCCTCTCGGCTCAGACCAAGGTCCCGACCTCACTTTCCCCTTTCCACTTTTTCAAATGGTGACCTCTCTTTTAGAGAATAATTCAGATACTTAAAATTTTCCTTTACTTTTTCAACCCGAGCAAAATTAGTGTTTTTGTCTTTACTTATCTTTTACTTTGATAATATAAAAAATTTAATTTTTAAATTATCCAATAAAATATAAGTAAAGAGGGACAGCTGTCAACACCTAATTTTGCCCAAACAAATTTATTTAATAATTTCTCGAGATAATAATAATGAAAAGTAAAAAAAATCTCTTTTAGTTAGAATTTTGGATTTTGTTCTTATTTCCTTTAATTGAAAAAAAGTAAAAATTTTAATGATATGGCTTAATTTATTCTTATTATCTCTTTCTCATCTAAGAAAAATGAAAATAATAAAATCAAAAATATGATTCCTTTTTTTTATTACTTTTAGGATTTTTCTTTTATCAAAATCATAGAAAAAAAAAGATATACAGTCCTCTATCATTTGCATTAAATATGCACTTTCATTTTATAATAAAACAAAAAAAAAGCATATAATGATTATTAAAAAGTGATTGAGAAAAGGGAAGGGAAAAATTGAAGATGGAGCACTCTGTTCCAGCAGAAGCAGTGAAGATCCTCCCGTACAACAATACCATCTTTATTTTGGAAACCTCCAAACCTTTGTACGTTCTGGCCCCCTGCTCCTGCTACCCTGCAATGCTTCTACACAACAATGCTTCCTCCTCTACAATGTTTCTCTCCCCTACGACCAGCACCAGTGTTACCTTATTCTCACTAAAGTGTCTCTGCAGTACTTCCTCTCGCAACTAGCATTACCTTATTCCTGCTAGCGACACTAAGCCAGCCCTCCAATAGATATTTTTTCTGCTGAGCGAAGATACTATTTCATTGACTCCATCTTTTAATCTCGGGACACGAAAAAAACACACAACTCCTAAAACATGGTTTCCGCCTCATGCCCCAGCACTCATCTTTAGCTCTCATACAATAAACTCTCTTTTCCACTCTCAACTCTCACTCGTACGTAAAAGGAAAAGGCTTTAACTGAGGATTGGATCAAGAGAGAGCAACAGAAGAAGAAAGGAAGACATAAGGTTTGTGGCTTGCTTACTCTATTTTTGGTCTTTCTGTTTTGTTTTCTTTTTTTTGGTCTTACTGTTTCATTCTCAGAGCACACCTTATTACATGTACATATCTTGCATTCAACATAATACTTTCGTGTGCACCATGCATTCACCACCATTCACCAGGTAAAACAACAACTACAGTGACTGATTGAAACAATAGAAACACTGCTAAAAGCTAAAAAAGGATTACAAAGCTTCCACGTCTCAGTCGTCACCCCCAAAACCATTATACTATCCAAACATACCAGGAAACCCAAAGTCTCTCTCAAAGCCTCTCTCAAACCCCCCAACGCCATGCTCACTACCATAGATCCCTCAAGGTAATCATCCACATTCCTTGTCGTCTTCCCTATCCATTCACGAGTCATGCCACCACCATAGCTTTTCACCCACTTCATCAAACCAACCACGATCAAACCAAAAACAAAAAAGAACATTGCCATTCATTTTTTCACTCCCTTCCCTCGTCCACAATCTCTTCCATCTTCGCCATCAGCCCCTTGCCAAGCCGACCACCCTTACAACCACTATGAAGCCTTCACTATCAACCACTCTTCGCCACACCATAGTTGTCGTGCAAGCCGAACCATCCACAACCACCACTCTCCATCCTCTCCAACCTTAGATACTCTTGTCACGCCACTTGAAACTACATCAACCTCCATGAACATTCTTTTCACTAGTTCCAAACCGTGCTCCCCACCACCGAGCCACCATAGATCTTCACATGCTACTGTCAACTGTCATGATGAAACCCTAGTCACCACCGCCGCCAAAGGAGGGCCATGCGCTTCCTGCCTTTTCTCTATGAGGCGACACCCTTTTTTTGTCTTTGGTAACCCTAATGCATCTAACCAAAATAACCTAGGCGAAGGGAATGATTACGTGGCTGGTTGGGTTTAACCCATTTCCCCAATTTGACACGTAACCTTTTTTTTTATTATAGAGAGAATTGAATTAGAGCATGAATGATTAGTAGCATCGTTTTACGTGTTAGATTTTCTTTTCTTTAACTTTGGTACCTAATAAACAACATGTCAGCACTTTGGCTTTGCCATTCTTTTTTATATGGAAAATGTTTGTTTGCCAACCCCACGTGTATTACAACCACATTACAACTATGATGTGGCATTTTTTTATGACGTGGCACTAGGGACATAAATGGTAAATGGCAGGACAGGGGCATAATGGTCTGATTGTTAAATCTTTGCAAAACATATGAGGTGGTTCGCGCCTGGTATTTGAAAATCAAAGGAGGAACCTTTGAGTGCTTTGTGCTTGGTTATAGGGAAAAAGCAAGAAATACGAAGGTGGTTCGCGCTTGGTATTTGAAAATCAAAGGAGGAACCTTTGAGTGCTTCGTGCTTGGTTGCAAGGAAAAAGCAAGAAACTTTGTTGCGCTCGACGACCATTGGGAGGGGTGGAGGGCGACGACAACGAGAATCTGTGTGAGGGAAAACCAAAGGGTTTTGGGTGTTTTGTAGTTTGTAGGAGAAGCTGTGTGTGAGGGAAAAGGGTGCTTCGCGGTTCTTTGAGGGAAAAACAAAGAACCTTTGGTTGCGCTCGACGGCCGTTGGGAGCGGTTGAGGGTGACGACGACGACAAAAACGTGGTGAGGAACGTTGAATCGTAGGAGAAGCTGCGACTTTGACATTGAGGAAAAACAGAGAAGAGTCTCAGAAACGAAACCAAGGAGGAACGCCTAGGTAAATTTTATTATTGTACGTCGCCGTCGCAGCTTGGTTTAGGGTTGGGAAATTTCTAGGTTTTGAACTGTGATTGCAGTTTACGGTGAAGTGTTGCTGAAATTAGGTTGAGTTTTAGTTTTGATTGTTTGTCTTGTTTTTGTGATGATTTATGCATTTCATTTGTGGTTTTTTGAACTAGTATTGCACTTGAGGGTTCAGTGTTGCTGAATAGAGTTCAGTGTTGGTTTTTATTGTTCATTTGATAATGGGAAATACAATACTTACATTGTAATTTTTCTGTGCAGGTTTAAAAATGTCAAGTGGCGAAAGTTCTTCACAACGACGAGAGTTATGAGTTCGACACTTCTGTTACCCAAAGTTTCTGGGCGCTGTGAATGGGATGTTAACAACTGAACAGAAGAATTACATTGAAGGTACTCCATTCGGTTGGTTTACAGTGTTGAGTGATGAACTTAAAATGAGTAGGAGTCTGTTGAGACAGTTGTGCACAACATGGGTAGAGAAAAGAGGTGGTTTTATGATTAGGTCTGTGTTTGTGCCATTTACTTTGTTAGATGTTTGTGTAGCTTTAGGTCTCCAAGTTGCTGGGTTAGATGTAGATTTGGATTATGAAAATCAGGATAGTCATTGTAGGAGTTTATTTAGTTGTGGAATAGTTAAAGTAAACATGGTTTATGATGAGCTTGTTAGATGTCAGAGTGATGGTAGGTCTGAGGATTTTTGTAAGTTGTATATTTTGTTAGGATTGTCTGAATTCTTGTTTCCAAATAGAATGGGAAATGTGTATACAGGTCTCTTTCACATTGTAGATAATTTAGGTGATCTTTCTAGTTTTAAGTGGGGGGCAGTTGTGTACACATATCTGGTAAAAAGCTTGTGTCGAGCTTCGAGGTGTATTGACAGTGAACAGTGTTCAATTGTGCGTGTGGCTGGATGTGTTTACATGTTGCAGGTAAAAATCTAACTGCTTTATGATTTTGATTTACAAATTAATTATGTGCTGAAGTTTAATTTGTGTTTTGTAATTTCATTGTAGTTATGGGCTTTTGAACATCTGATTTTTCCAAAGGAAAAGCCCCATATAAGTAGGAGTCAATTCCCTAGAATCCTTCGTTGGAAGGATTTCAGGGTCGGTGACAATGAGGTTGAATCAGCGTTGAACACCAACATTGTGAGTGTATTTTTGTTAATTTGAATTACTTATGTCCTAGTTGTTTTATGATTAATATTGTTTTAGTGTTTATACTGTTTTGCAGGTAATTTGTAACTTATCATTGTCAAAGGACGAGTGTCGTCAGGAGGTGGTCAAAGAAGCATTAAAATGTGATATTTTTGAAGTTAATGATAAGAAGAAGATTGAAGAAAAACATGCAAAGGTTTTGAATGAAATTTCAGAATTGAATCGAGTCTCTGAAGATCAAGAATTATTGATAGAGAGACTTGAAGCTGAACTGAGGGATTTGAAACTTGCTTTTGTCGGACAAAAAGACAAATCTGATCAAGAAGGTCCAGTTGAAGGTGGTGGAGCATTCTCTAAAGGTGAAGCTGTGTGTGAAGTTGGTGTTGAAGTTCCAGAACCACTTTGTGAAGAAGGTGTACGTCCAGAGTGGGAAGGCCAAGGCCAAAATAGCAATATGTATGATCGCATGAAGGCGAACCCCCGAGCGCGAGAAGATAGTTTACTACTTAAATCACCTTTTATTGTATACTATAGGAAAAGAAGACATAAGTCTAGCAACCCACAAATGGATGTTTAGCTGACTTATGTTATATTTTGTATGTTTGATACACTTGAATTTAATTCTTGTTTTCATAATTTATGTTAGTTAATTTGTAGTGAATATCTTGGATGTAAAGTTTGAAATACGTGTTAATATATGGTTCTAAAGTTGGTTACATTGATATGCATTAGATAATTGACTGGGTTTTGGGTTTGAAGACAATTAAATAGTTATGATGTCCAGGTTAAACATTTTAAATAATTTTGTAGTTATAGTTAAAGACCTCGCTGTTTGGCTGTGAACTACTGACCAACCTGTTTATTCGTCCCACAGTTGAAAACATTGTTTACATATGGCTGAGGTCAGGGGTGCACTTGGATGGTTCCCTGAGTGTGTGGTCAGAAACTGATACGCAATTAAACACTTAACTACATAAGGTCAAACACTTAGATTGTCCAGTTGTGACAGTGGGTATTTGAGTAGCAGCCATTACTCAATTATGATAGCGGTAGGGAGTTATAGGATTTAGGCATGAGATTCCCTTATTTAGTCGCACAATGTTAGAGATGTGAATCTTAGATATGGCTGTGAGGTCAAGGGTGCACTTGGATGGTTCCTTGAGTGTGTGGTCAGAAACTGATATGCAGTTAAACAGTTAACCACCTAAGGTTAAACACTTAGATAGTCCAGTGGTGGCAGTGCGTATTTGAGTACATTAAATTACTTAGTTATGACACTGATAGGGAGTTATAGGATTTGGCCATAGCATACCTTTATTTAGTCGCACAATGTTAAAGATGTGAATTGTACATATGGCTGTGAGGTCAGGGGCACACTTGGATGGTTCCCTGAGTGTGTGGTCAGAAACTGATGCACAGTTAAACACTTAACTACATAAGGTTGAACACTTAGATTGTCCAGTGGTGGCAGTAGGTATTTGAGTAACAGCCATTACTCAGTTATGACAGTGGTAGGGAGTTATAGGATTTACGCATGAGATACCCTTATTTAGTCGCACAATGTTAGAGATGTGAATTTTACATATGGCTGTGAGGTCAAGGGTGCACTTGGATGGTTCCTTGAGTGTGTGGTCAAAAACTGATGCGCAGTTAAACAGTTAGCCACATAAGGTTAAATACTTAGAGTGTTTTGTGGTGACAGTGCGTATTTGAGTACATTAAATTACTTAGTTATGACACTGATAGGGAGTTATAGGATTTGGCCATAGCATACCCTTATTTAGTCGCACAATCTTAAAGATGTGAATTGTACATATGGGTGTGAGGTCAGGGGCGCACTTGGATGGTTCCTTGAGTGTGTAGTCTGAAACTGATGCGCAGTTAAAAACTTAACTACATAAGGTTAAACACATAGATTGTCCAGCGGTGGCAGTGCGTATTTGAGTACATTAAATAACTTAGTTATGACACTGATAGGGAGTTATAGGATTTAGGCATGAGATACCCTTATTTAGTCACACAATGTTAGACATGTGAATTTTACATATGGCTGTGAGGTCAAGGGTGCACTTGGATGGTTCCTTGAGTGTGTGGTAAGAAACTGATGCCCAGTTAAACAGTTAACCGCATAAGGTTAAACACTTAGGCTGTCCAGTGGTGACAGTGCGTATTTGAGTACCAGCCATTACTCAGTTATGACAGTGGTAGGTTTAGGATTGACAAATCCAATGACAAAATTACATGTAAAATGAAGTACTTTGAAATTACAATAATGATTACCAAAGTTAATGGTTTACTGATACAATGATGAAATTGTAGTAACAGTCATCCCTATCGAAGTTCAGGCTTCACAAATCCAATGACCAAATAACTATAAAATAAAGTACTCTCAAATTACAATCAAAATTACTGGATGATGGTTCAGGGATGTCAACTAGCATTGGTTACATTTTCAATGTTGTCCACCAATTCTGAATTGTTTGGATCTTGAAGGAAGAAAGCAATACACAAGTCAAATGAATGTGAAAGATTAAGGTATTCATCTTTGCTACTACATCACACCAACAATAAGTTCACATTGGTGAATATACTTACAACTGGTGTCGCCCGAAGGACGGGGAGTGAAGCTCTCAGTAGTTCGTCAGTTGGAGGGCCAATGTCAGATTTGAACACGTACAAGATATTCTTAGTTGTATATCAGACATAACATCTTGAGCATAAGTTATGCAAACTATGACATGAATATGTTTATTATTTCAAAATTGTACCTTGACAATATTATTGACTGTTATATTCAGATAAAAAACCCTTCTGTTGGGGCTGAAAACTTTGACCTATGAATACACAAAAAAGCTCCTCAATAACCAGGTAACAAAAATACATGAACAAAATCAATCACTTTGAAATATAGGTACATTTTTTAAAAAGCAATACAGATCCAACAGCTATTTGACTTCCGAATTCAGGATGTTGTAAGACCTTGCGATGAACACTGGCTTCAACACTTGCAGTGGGATCCTGTACGGTACACAAGAAATAAATTTGTTACTATTGGTGCTAAATACAACAAGTATTGTATGTGATATGAAATGTTAACATTCACTGTGATTTTCATGTCAATGGTGTCACTTGGGTTGTGTTTTCCCCATCCAGCAACCCTAACAAGAAAAGGAACCCAAATGAGGCCCACATCTGGTTGTACTGTTGTAGGTAAAGAAATTACCATGAAATTGGATGAACTTTTCTGCCCATTCCCAAGCGTTGGTCCCAAAGTCTCTATGGTGACTTTCGTCGCCTAATTCCTTGAGAAATTGTTATGCGTTGAGTGCATCATCTGAACTTCGATTGAGCAAAACTGCTTGCACATTTCCCGCGGGTCCTGGAATGAGCGGTGTGTTAGAGTTACAACGTTTGGTAAAGCTTTCACGATCACTCGTATCTATATCAAGCTCCTCAAAATTTTCCATTGTATATATCGTTGTGTGTGATAGCAAAGCAAGAACTCGTTCACAGTGAATGGGTTTAGGGTTACTGAATGGGCTAAGGTTTAGCGTGTAAGGGACATGGATGACCCTTTTTGGTTTACGCAATCTCCAACTTTAATTATGTGTGAAATTGGCTCCCACCTGTACACATTTAATGCTTTACGTGAGGTAGAGTGCAAAGAATGCTTTTTTTTTCTAACACTGTGCCTCTACAGTAGCCCCCACATTTAATGTAATGAAGTTAATTGACCAAAATGACCTTCACTTTTTAATTGATCGTTCAACACTATTCACCATCACCTTTATTGTGCATTGGAATCCTTACACTAGACATGCAGTAGCTATAAAACCAATCATAACAGAGGGTTGGTTTAGCTTCCCGCCATTATTTCCCAATGTGATGTATTGTCAGATGACACACCTCAAGCAAATAGCCGTTGTGTGAGCTGTTTCCCTTCCCGACATTTCATTTCACAGGAAGTGGTTCAGTTCTTGCATTAGATGTTCTTGTAATTGACACCAAACCCAGACCAACCACCCTCAACTTCATTCAATATGAAGGTCGCACTCAAAGTCAAACTTCAACCTACAACCACCAACATTCATCTCAAGTAGCCAAGGAGACGACAGGTTAGTGTGTATTTATTGCACTTTTACTGGTACTATGAACGTTACAATGTCGTTGGTGATTGTATAAATGTGTTAATAGATGCCTTTAATAATGAAACAGTTGCAATGAAGTTAATAAATGGTTTTATTTTAATTAACTAAAATTGTTGCACAGTTTGACATTTCATTTACCCTATTGAATGTAGTTTTCAAATTTGCTGGTTGTTCATTTTGAAAATGATATATATATTTTTTCAGGCAATGGACTTTTCTATTTTAGCCGTTCCACCAAGTCATGATGAGTTTTATCCACTTTCAAACATTGCTGGAGATCATTATGAGCAGGACTCAAATAGAGTTCATAATAACCTTTCAAATCATGATACAGTAGTTGAACCTGCTGTTGGAATGTGTTTTAGTACTGCTGATGATGCAAAAGCATTTTACTGCAAGTACGACATTGAAAAGGGTTTTGGAATAAGGATAAGGACGTCAAAAAAGGGATTTGACAATGAACTGAGGTACATAATGTTAGTTTGTGCAAGAGAAGGGTCATATGTTTCCTCCATTCCCACAGAGGTGGCTACAAAACCCATTCAGTCAGTTCAATGTGGTGCCCACATTACAGTTGGGAAGAAAGATGGCTAATGGGTTATTATGTCGGTTAACCACCACCACTCTCATGAGTTAAGCCCAACCAAATCCAGGATGTTTCGTGACAATAGGAGAATCAATCTTCAAGTAAAGAAGACACTTGATATGAATGATGAAGCCGTTGTGCGGGTGAACAAGAGTTATAGGTCACTAGTTGCATCTGCTGGTGGATATGACAATATGGAATTTATTGAGAGAGATGTTCGTAACTATGTTGATCAACAGCATAGGGCACTTGGTAAACAGGGTGATGCTAAAGCATTGCTAACCCATTTTTCACGGATGTCTGAATTGAACAAAGATTTCTATTTTGAGATTGACATCGATGAAGATAGTCGAATCCGCCATGTGTTTTGGGCAGATGCACGAACAAGACCTGCATGTAAATATTTTGGAGATGTCATTTCTTTTGATACCACCTATCTTACCAATAAATATGACATGCCATTTGCACCATTTGTAGGTGTTAATCATCACGGCCAGTCAATTTTGTTAGGGTGTGGGTTGTTGTCATCTGAAGACACAAGTTCCTTTGTGTGGTTGTTTCAATCCTGGCTTAGATGTATGTCCAATAAACCACCAGAAGGCATTGTAACTGATCAATGCAAAGTGATGCAAAATGCAATTGAATGTGTATTCCCGAATGCAAGGCATAGGTGGTACTTGTGGCACATCAGGAAAAAGATACCGGAAAAGCTTCAACGCTTCGGACAATACAAAGACATAAAACACATGATGAAGAATGTCGTATATGAGTCATCTACTGTTGCTGAATTTGAGAGCGAATGGGATAGCTTCATAACCAAATATGATCTGGTTGATCATGACTGGTTGAGAAACCTATACGATGAACGACATCGGTGGGTTCCTTATTTTCTGAAGCAACATTTTTGGACCGGAATGTCCACTACACAAAGGAGTGAAAGAATGAATGCATTTTTTTATGGTTATATAAATTCCATGACCACACTTCAGCAGTTTGTTCATCAGTACGAAATGCATTGCAACACAAGGCAGAAAAAGAGTATGAAGCTGACTTCGGGTCCACAAGTACAGTTATTCCTTGCGGATCTCAATCTCTCCTTGAAAGGCAATTCCAAAATGAATACACACATGCTAAATTCCAAGAAATCCAGCTGGAATTCAGGGGGGAAATGAATTGTGTTGTTGACAAAGTATTTGTGGAAGGCGAAGCATGTAGGTATGATGTGGTGAAGGAGGCAATTCACAACCGAAAGCCTCAACACAAAAATTACATTGTGGGCTTCAATCGAGCAAACTTTAACATAAACTGCAGTTGTATGTTATTTGAGTTTCGGGGAATTGTATGTCGTCACTCCCTATTGGTCTTTGCACAGGAAAGGGTCACTAAAGCTCCAGAAAAGTATTTACTGTGTAGGTGGAGCAAAAATGTGCGCAAGAAATACATCTACATTAGAGCATCTTATGGTTCAAAAGAGAAAGAACCACATATTGAGCGTTATGATGCACTATGTAAAAGGTTTTATGAAATAGCAGAATATACTTGTGAGTCTGAGAAGAGAATTGAGTTGCTACATCAACATATGAATGCTTTTGCCTGTACAGAGACAGTGAAGGATAAGACTTCAAGTCAAAACCACATATCCAGGGATAAATTTAGACCTCAAGAGGTCCCAAGCCCCAGCTCACCCCTGCCTAACATTGTTGGTGTGCCAACCTCAATCCGTAGTCCTAATGTTGTTAATCGAAAGGGCAGGCCAAACTCTTCAAGATTAAATTCAAGGTGTGAGGTCATTGGAAAACGAAAGAAGAAAGCACATCCTACAACGGTGGAGACAACACCTGTAGACGTTACCTCCCCAGATGTGAATGTTGGTAACCAAAACCAATTCAACATAGCAATGTCCAGTTACAATCCCACTCAACCAGTTAGATTACCTTTCATATGCCATTATTTGGTGTGTTTTAATTTAGCATAATTTATCCACAATTCAGAAACGTGACCTGTATATTTTGATTCTGACCAATACAGGTGTCACCTATGGCTGGAGTGGGTTTTATATCACTATTGAACTCAGTATACACAAATGCTCATAATGTAGGGAGTTGAAGTTGCTTATAGTGGTGTGCATTTCCCAGATTTTTTGTCAAACAGTAAGACAATGTGTTTCTACTGTTCCAATTAATATATTGTTGCCTTATCATTATATAAGAAACTTCTATAATTAGTGCTTCAGTTTTCTATCCAGCAAGACATATTAGTCACAGTTAATAAGCACTACAGACTTTTGAAGCCATTTGCAATAAATAACATTATAAGTGTTTAATCCTTTGTAAATAAGTGTTTAACTGCACATTAATTATTGACCATATTGTATCTACAATTGACATACATGACCTAAAACTTTTTTCTGACCAATACAGGTCTCAACTATGGCTGGAGTCGGTTATATGTCACAACTGAACTGACTATACACAAATGGCTGGAGTTGAAGCATTATGTACTTGTCTGCATTTTGCCATAATTTTTGCTTTGATATAATACATTGTTGTAGTGTAAAAATGCATATATTGTTGGCTTTATGTATATGACAAACTCCTACAATTACTGTGTTTCGAAGTTTTCTGTTATAAATTTCATTAGTTGTCAAAACTCCTATGTTGACATAATCCCAGTATAAGAATTGATTAAACACTTAGTAATCAACCAGTAAGGGATAATTTAATACATTACGGGATATAAATATTACTTTAAATTATTCATATAGTGGTACATATTTAAATTAATTAGGTTTCTTTAAAAAACAGTTCAGAATTGAAGTTGTATTTCATGTCTACAAATTTAAGTAACAATTACTTATTCTGACACTGGTAATCAATTAACACACACGTGACAACTTGACATGGTAAACATTGTAGGACAAGTACTCAAATACCCACTGCCACCACTAGACAATTTAAGTGTTTAACTTTATGTCATTAAGTGTTTAACTGCCATCAGCTTCTGACCACACACTAACATAACCATCTAAGTGCACCCCTGACCTCCCCTAAGGTCATTTGACATGTTTAACATTGTGCGACTAAACAATAGTATGTCATGGCTAAATCCTATAACTCCTTACCACTACTATAACTAAGGAATGGACAGTACTCAAATACCCACTGCCAGCAGTGGACATTGTAAGTGTTTAACCTTACGCATTTAAGTGTTTAACTGTTCATTAGTTTCTGACCACAATACATAACAAGCAATTGGATGATATGAAGACTTCAATAAAAGTTCATTGGTTCATTTGGTTAAATATCCATGTTATCTTAAAATGTTGACTTAGGTAAAATATATTTCGGTGACTAAGCAAAGGTGAAGCCAACAAACAAGAAACCAAACAAAATTATAACATAGACAATATGATATGAGTAGGAATGTTCTAACTGTATCAAAAGTGACCAAGTTGAGATTCTCAGGACATGAGTACAATGTTACTCATGCGTTATTAGTAATGATGGCGCAAAGATTTTCATGATATAGGTGGTAATATAGTAAACATTGTAGTTAAGTGTTTAACTGCGCATTAGTTTCTGACCACACACTCAGGGAACCATCTAAGTGCACCCCTGACCTCCACAACTGTAAAATATACATGTTTAACAATATGCGACTTAACAAAGCTATGCCATGGCTAATTTCTATAACTCTCTAGCACTGCCATAACTAGGTAATGGCTAGAACTCAAATAATAGCTGTAACTGAAATACTCAAGGTTACCAGTGGACATTCTAAGTGTTCAACCTTGTGTAGTTAAGTGTTTAACTGGGCATTAGTTTCTGACCACACACTCAGGGAACCATCTAAGTGCACCTCTGACCTCCACAACTGTAAAATTTACATGTTTAACAATATCCGACTAAACAAAGCTATGCCATGGCTAATTCCTACAACTCTCTAGCACTGCCATAACTAGGTAATGGTTGGAACTCAAATAATAGTTGGAATTGAAATACTCAACGTCACTAGTGGACATTCTAGGTGTTCAACCTTATGTAGTTAAGTGTTTAACTGTGCATTAGTTTCTGACCAAACACTCAGGGAACCATCTAAGTGCATCCCTGATCTCCACAACTGTAAAATTTACATGTTTTGAGACTAAATGGTCTGCCATTGCTTCATCATAAAAGTCACTACCATACCCATAAGTCAAGATTGAACAGTCATCAAATACCTACTGCCAACACTGGACATTCTAAGTGTTCAACCAGACACAATTAAGTGTTTAACTACCCAGTACTTATTGACCACACATCGCAACATATGTCATATAAATATGTCCATCAACGACACCAATCATGTCATATGGAAACAGGTAAATACTAATAGAACTGTTTACTAACAAATGCTGCAAACAGTATTTGTACACAACATTCAACATTCAATACCCTCTACGAAGTTCAAATTACAATTTACAAAATTAACTTCAGAAATGTTTATACAATGCACAAAGATCTTAATAAATCCACTAGTCAGCAACCCCATGCTCATATAAGCTTCAATTCCTCCAACACATTTTGTCGATGAAGATTGTTATTGTGTAGGACCCATGTACAAACAACATCTTGTCGACATGCTTGAAGTTCTTTCTGCAAAAAAAAAAATAAACAAATATCAAATAACATTAACTCCATTCATTTTAATTATTAAAAATCAAACTCCAAACAAAAAACACATGTCAACTTTAAAAAGTATAAACTAACCGTCTTGAACTTAGGCATGGTCTTCCTATTAAACCGAGGCACACCATCCCACCATTCCATACATCTCATCACAATCAACCCTTAATCAAATATGCACATTCTCAATAATTACTCCACACTAAAACACACATACTATCCTATATTTAACACACATGAATACTCACATATTTGGTTGAGCAGGGACATCCACATTCACGACCGTTAGGTGAGGAACTGGACGTCCTTCCTCCAGCAAATACAATAAGTGGTGGAGTCGACTCGACTACAAAGAAGAAATTCACTCAACAACGTATGAATACAATAAAAACTAAAGAACTTGTACAATTACCACTGCATTGTCGATTTGAGCACGGGTTCCATCATGGTCACCGATGGAGTCAATGACAAAAAGCTCTCTAGTTGCACACTTTAGCACATAACACCACCAGTGGCCATTAAAGAGTGCTGGAAAGAAATGCTACAATCCAAACAATACGAAGACATTTTCAACACGATTGACTAAAGTAAAGTTGTTGTAAACATAATGGGATACAAACTTACAAATTCACAAGACAATACGAGTTCCAACTCCAATGAATGATGAGGAAAACATAATTTGTAATCATGACGATCCCATGTTCTCCATTTAGACCTCTCCATAGTCATCTCATTAATGGTGTGGGTCTACAAATTCTCCAAAACTATATTATTAGCAAAAATATACCTATATTGACAGATAAAATATGAAAACAACCAAAACCATATCACATACCACTAACCAAGGAGTAAATAATAATCTATTCACACTTCCAAGTATATTAAATTGGTCAATGGTCATCACGGTTGATGCAAACCACATAACCTACACAAGTAGAACAATTAATTATTTACAACAAACCATATGAAAATAATTGTCATACATTAAATATACCATGTTGTCGACTTGGGCCCTTGCTTTAAGTGAACGAATGTTGGTCTTAGTTAGCATTTGTCTACCAAAATCAACTACAACCCTACGTAAACAACAACAAATTCACATTAACATGTCCTTAATATAATACTAATGTACTTAAAAGATTACAAATTAAAAACAACAATCAAACTACCAGAACAGACTCCTTCGCACGACCTTTGTTTGTCCGAAGCTTATACAACTCCCCAAAATCAAGACCAGCAAATCGTACGCTATAGTGAACATACAAATGAATCGGAGTAGGTATTGGACTCTCACAAGATGTTCCCACGTCAACCACGGATCCTCTCTCATGACCCACACTATGTCCCTCTTGACCCGTGTTAGAATCTTCATGACCCACACTATATCCCTCCTGACCCCTCGAAAATAGTACTAAGTCCTGACACATGGTAGGCTTCTCTTGAACCATAATAGGTTCATTGTCGTACATAGTAGGTTCATCGTCGTACATATAGGGTTCAGGCTCCCCCGTACTGAGTCCAGCCTCCCCCATATTGGGTCCCTCCCTCGAGCAATTAATCATTTGCTCTCTCAACAAACGTATTTCTTCCTCAATGGAACCAATGCGCGCATAATTCATGTTTATTTTTTCTCTGCATTCAACTTGTTGTGCCATGATCCCCTCCCAGTCGTGTGAGCATGGAATGTTTCTAGCCTCACTCTGTGCTGACCCTCCACCACGTACACACTGAAGTGCTTCCCGCACTATGTCCAAACCCGCCTCCTCATCTGTCACCACCCAATCCAAAACAACCTACAATGTCCAATGGAAGTTTGTTAGGTAACCATTTGATGCCAACAATAATAATAAAACAGAATACATACACACCTCATTATATGAAAAAGCATTTTCAATTCTTGAAGACCTCATTGACATAGAAGGCCATTCCAAAAATCATGGGAATGAACTCAGAGTACCCATCCCCACGTGTTGAACAACCCACAACTATTGAAAACAAACAAACTACATCAAACTTTAATTTCAATGAACAAAAATTAAACTGCAATGACATTACCAACCACCATAAACCCATATTTTACACTAACCTGCAAAACTGCAACACATCCGCACAGGTATAGCCCGTGAGCATTCCTTTGCTGATGAAAACTGTAAGAACATCTATCTAAACTACTAATTAACATAGAAAGGACTGCCCCACCCCAATTATATACATTAAGGTCCTCCAAACTATCTAACAAATTAAATGGATATGTAGAAACAGTCCTAGAAGTTCTAGGAAAATAGAATACAACAAAAGCAAGCAATATGTAAAGCCTACAAAAGTCGTCTACATGTTTTTTAACATTTATTTTTCTATCATTCAATTTCTCTAAAATACCAAGTACGGTAATGTCCTGACCATTGAACAAATTTGTTACCAAACCTATGTTATTATCATCAAAACTAACCTCT
>Ga0209489_103330_pt1 | contig 31480 bp, 17 predicted proteins | sample SiratrowhiteBW_FD_187527 | JGI IMG/M metagenome (GOLD analysis project Ga0209489, IMG submission 187527) | Root nodule microbial communities of legume samples collected from California, USA - Siratro white BW (SPAdes) (version 2) | ecosystem: Host-associated > Plants > Roots > Nodule | place...
TTTTTTCCTTTTCCTTCCTATTTTGCTATGGCACACTGACCTAAAATATTCAAATTTCTTGTATTGGAGTAGATGACTTTTTTTCTTGTGTTACTTGGATTCCTTTAAATTGATTTTTTTTTTTTCCTTTTTTGAGTCTTCCATGTTAAAGTTGCATACTAGGAAGTAGAAGACATCTTCTGTTTCTGATAAGTATACCGCTTCAAGAGCTTTAGAACATACAATCTTGTTGTGTTTGTTGATAGAAGAGTAAAAAACAACAAATCAATGAAGTTTCTTGTTATTCATGGAGTGATAAAGTGAGAGTCTTCTCTATGGTTGACTTTGCATAGAGAGTTTGGCCGAATGATGTCTTTTCCTCACAAATTTGGAGAAGCACCTCATGCATTTTCAAGATTCTAATAAGTTCGTTCAAGTAAATGTTTTTTTAGATCTACTCTTTAATGTGTGTTATTTTGAACTGTCAAACCTCTGACATTTTCTCTTTTAGAGCTTTTATAGGTTTAAGAGAGGAGTTAAGTATAAGCTCACGATATTCTTTAATAACATAGCAAAGGTTAGGAAATCTACCTCCTCGTTAAAAATTGTTTGTCTATATTGATTCTTGTCCTTTTCCCTGTATTCTAATTTGAAGTGACCAAGTTTCTTGCATTCAAAGCAGATGGCATAAGTTAATTTATTTTCTTTTAAATCCCTGGTTAATTAGGGCAGAGCTCTTCTGCTTATAAAACCACCTTTCTTTCTCCATATTTGGTGTATCTTCCTAGATAAAGATATTGAACTCATTTCCTGAACAAGTCCGAGGAGACAATCCAAGTTGCACAGGTCGAGGAGAGTACACAATACTCTACGAACCAAATAAAACACTATGTGGATTGAAAACATGTGGGCATAGTACAATGTTAGTAGAATGTTTTCCAGTGACATTCTGGAACATAATATGATTTGAATGCATAGTAAGCAATAGAAGTGCAATAAATGAATTATCATAACATGTGTCACAAGTTGATACAACTGATGTTTCATTCCGTTTTTTCAAGGATGCTCCAAATGTAATCCTGTACAAGGACAAAAATTATATAAACAGGACCTAGGATATTGCCTGCCATTCCAGTCACTGTACTAAATCAAAATATGTCTGTCCAATGTACCCCATTCCATGTATAATGCTGATCTTGAAATTCATAAACCAAAATGTAGTACAGATCAATATTATTGTACCTTACATGAGTTAATTACATAAACATCAATCTGACCTCTGGAGGTAAACTTTAAAAGATATAGTGGCATATAATTTGGAGTGAATTCGACTACGAAATCAATAACCGAAATATCATCGTTATCATACAAAAGGCATTCATGTCAACTTTTCTACAACAAAATACTTCAGTTGTAGTTTTCCAAATTAATCTGCACTTCAATATTAGGTTAACATAGCATTTAGAGCAAGGAAAATAACACCCATGTATCAATCCCATGAATCACAGGTACAAAATCCAAACTACATAGCATAAAGGTATAAAAAGATAAAACAAATTACTTCAATTCTTTAAGAAACTACAAAACTTTGAACATGTCCTTGACCAAAAACCTTCAATACAAGAAAAACAAGGCACTTGCTTATATAAATCACTGCTCCATATAAGGCTTTAAGCAACAGGGACCTCAATATCAGTGGCCAAAACTGGAGCCGGCCGGATGTATTCCTCTTCCTCTTTTGGAGGATGGATTGTGACAATATCAGGGAGGGGAGTTTTAGGACCCTGCTTCCCTTTAGGATCCCAATCAAGCATAATCTTCACCTTAATGCCAAGAACACCCTATGGAGACACCACGGAAAAAAATAGTATCATGACAAAATACTAAAACGGCGAATCAACAACCAAAGATAAACTTGATCAAGAATCTACTAAAGATTGAAAAAAAATAACCTGTCTGAGGAGCACGTGTCTCACTGCAGAGTCAATGTAATCCTTGACAGGTTGCCCAGAAGAAATCATATAGCCATCCTTAAACTTCATGGATTTTGCCCTCTGGGCTCTCAATTTCCCACTCACAATCACCTGCTCAAATCGAACAAGCAAACAATCAGACAAACCAACATCGCAATACTAACACCTCAAATAAAAACATCTGGATAACAAACCTCACAACCCTTCGCCCCACTCTCCATGACAAACCTCAAAACACCATAGCAAGCCCTGAAACACAAAGTTCAAGAGTAAGCAACATTACCACAAATCCATTAAAAAATTGCATTTGTTCACCGAAGTAAAAATAACATTCCGAACATAGCAAATACACAATCGTCGAACTAATCAAAATTATGTTTTTAAAGATACAAGTAGATCTAAATGACAATTTATTGCTTATAAAAATGAAGCCATCTCCACATATTCTTTTAAATAATAAGAATCGACATATATATACATCAGTAAATAACACAAGATTAATTTCCCCCAATAGTAAATTGTCAAACCAAATAAAATCAAGGTCGCGAATAAAATTAACATTTATCAATGACATTATGAAGCAATCAAGATTTTAAAAAACAATCCCCCACAGTAATTCCAGCAGCAACAACAAGCTTCCTGAACTGCAACTGGCATTGCAGCTGTGTCTTTATTGCCCACAATACCAATTAGGACAGGAAGCAATCAACTCTTAAAGAGCAGTACACAACTACAATTCCAACAACAAAACCAACGATCCTGAAATCCCCACAACCGGAATTACAGCTGCACCATCTAATCTACGCCCACAATAATCCTCAATATCAAGGATCGCAATAAATCTACAATTTTGTAGTCACGGAAAAAAAGTTTGCTAAGCAGGAGAGATCACAACTATTCAGTTTGAAGCAAGAATCCCCGGTGATGCTGGTGGATATTTCACGCCAATGTCATCGTTGTGCGAAGGATCACAATGTTTATATAAATGTTATAATGGCAACCAAAAGAATTGATAGAAATTACTATATATACCTGCGTACGGCAAGTCCACCGAGGAGCTTGTAGCGAAGAGACTCAGCCTGAGCAATAGCGCAAAGCCCCCTGTTGTTGACTTTCTCGGCGTAGAGTTCAACGCTGTTCTCTGGAAACTTGAACCTCTTCTGAACCACCGAGGTAAGTTCCCTGATTCTCCTTCCCTTCTCACCTACACATACACAAAGACAAAACCTTCGATACTCAAATCCAACAAAAAGATAATAGAAGGTTCCAGAACTAAACAAAGGCACACTCACCGAGTACGGCTTGGGTTCTGGTAGCTCTGATGATGATTTCGGTGCGCATCGGGGTAACCCTCACTTCCACACCGGAGTAACCGTCCTCTGCCAGCTCTCGCGTAAGAACCTCATTCAGTTCCGCAAAGAACACTCCATCAGCCACAAACTGCGACGCGCATACGCGAATCGGTTAGTTATCGATTATTGATTTTCTTTTTGGCGAATGTCTAGTTGTTGATGAAGTTAACGACAATTGAAAATGCTAAATGTTGATAAATGAGAAACTCACCTTTCTCTTCTTGCTCATTTGAGTCGCCATTGTCAAGAATCGAAGTGATGTAGAAACGAAATTGCGGCTACGGTTGGGCTGTGGCGATAAACCCTGGTCTCTGGGTAGAGAGTGGAATATATAGGTAGAGGCCTAGACTGGAAACCCTAATTTGTGTAGAAATAATCGCAAATACAGATTAAACTGAAAATCATTGTAAATTATATACTAGTTAACCATCATCTCATTTGAATTTCCAAAAAAAAATGAGAGATTTTTTTTTCTTATTGAAAGAAAGAATAGGAATGAAAAAATTTATAAAATGAATACATTTTTTGTGCTGTGTAATATAAAAATAGGTGAAAAAGTTGAGAAATGTTTTTTAGAAAATATTTATATTTGAAATTATGGATTTAATTTAAATTCAAATTAAAAGGCAAACTTACTACTTCCATTATTTAAATCAAGAGCTAAATTTTTGTAGTGTTTAGCTTATACTTTAATTGATCCAAGATAAATATTTATTTCTAATTTTGATAGTAGATTTTTGTTATTAAAATTTATAATTTGGCAAATTTTGTCAAAATCACACTATTTTTATTTATAGTTTGTGTTTTGTTGGTGGTACTCTTTAATCACTAATTTAGTTTTTTTTTTTTTTTACGGTGAATCAAGGTATAATTAAATTATAATGTTTTAACTCTTAAATTATAATGTTTTAATTATACTTTTGACTTAACAACAGATTTTGGCCTAGTAAATTTTGAAATATACGTTTATTTAATAAAAATAAATAAAAGAAGAAAAAGTGTTGAAGTGTTGGTCTAGAATGGGCTTGGGCTGGTTGCAAAAGAGGCCCAACGATGCTGATAGCAGTTATACAAAACCCTAATTAGCTGCTGGCGCAGTAGCTGTGTGTATTGGTGGTGGTGTTGTAGTTGTGTTGACAGGGAGAAGCAGTTGAAGGAGGAAAATGGGGCGTGTTCGCACAAAGACAGTGAAGAAGTCGTCCAGGCAAGTCATAGAGAGGTACTACTCTCGGATGACGCTCGATTTCCACACCAACAAGAAGGTTCTGGAAGAGGTGGCCCTCATCCCTTCAAAGAGGCTCCGTAACAAAATCGCCGGCTTCTCCACTCACCTCATGAAGCGCATTCAGAAGGGTCCCGTGCGCGGCATCTCCCTCAAGCTGCAGGAGGAGGAGCGCGAGCGCCGCATGGACTTCGTCCCCGACGTCTCTGCCATCCGGACCGACCAGATCGAGGTCGACGGGGAGACCCTAGACATGCTCGCCGCACTCGGAATGTCCGAAATCCCTGGCGTCGTCAAGGTCGATCCGCTTCCCGTACAGGCGCCGCTGGCCTTCGGCCGCGGCGCCGGCGGAAGGAGGTATTAATCAGCACCGCCTTCTCTTCGATTTTGAGAGTTTTGGTCGTGTTGTTAATTAGATGACTAATTGTTATGCTTTGAGATTTGGATTATTATATATTTTAGGGTTTACGTTTCTGTAGCTGAGTTTTGGATGGTCAGATTTGTTGAACTGCTTAATGGAGTTTATGTGGTGTTGCTTATGATTTGTACTTTTATAATGTTATTATTGTTTGAAGTGCTGGTTGATGACATTGTTTAATTTCTGCGCTAAAACGACGGTAGACTTTGTCGTGCCAATTTACTGATTATCTCAGTTTATGAGTTGATCCTAGTCGGATTTGGTTTCTCGTGCGATGATCACCAGAATCCTAAGGTTTTGAATTTTACTACTAGTTCTCCAAAATTCATACCTCTTTTTTCCATAGAAAATTGCTAGTTTCTTTTACGTAACATTGTGTAACCTGGTTACTGTGAGAATATCACTAGTATTTCCCTTCTATTTAAAGATAAATGGCTAGTTGAGGGAATAGAACCACAGCTTGGATTAGAAGTGTTCTAATTGACCTGGGTTCTACCTTGACTAGAAGAGTTCTAATTCACCTGGGTTCTACATTTGACTAGAAGTGTTCTACCTTTGACTAGAAGTGTGCTACCTTTGATTAGAAGTGTTCTACGTTGAAACTGAAATTGTTGGAGCATGGGTGATTGTACTACACATGTTTTTCTACCTTTAATTTACCTGGAGCCAAAATTGTCAGACTTCGTATTGTGTTCATTTTTGTTTCATTTACCTCATTCGTAGTCTTCCATTTGTCTTTCTCTTGAAAATTACCTCTGTCATTTGCCGCTACATCCAAGCATCCGGGACCTGCAGAAAGCAACATCTATCTGCATTCAATATCAAGGGTGCAAATAGTAGTGCTGATGATTTTTTTTCTTTTGCTAGTCAGACTATAGTTATATTTAATTGATATGGTTATATTTAATTGGGTTGGATTAAGTTTTCTTCTTTCATGACCTAGACTGATTTCAACAAATTCGGGTCGTAGTTTGTAAGAATTCTTTTTATATTGATGGACGTTCTTACTAAATAAATTTAACGAGGAAGAAAAAGGTTGGGGTGCTAGTTTATTTTAGATATGGTTGCTTAGTCATATTGGTTTCAACATTGAGTTCATGGACATTTTCACTTTCCATTCAATATGAGAGTGCACTTCAATGATTATCGATTTCAGCCCATGAATTTAAACAGGGGTACAAGGCAGAGTGATCTTCTGCCTCCCTATTTATTTGTTTTATACCTCGAGATACTTGCTTGTTTGATCAACTGGGCTGTTAAAAATATCTGTTCTCGTTATTTGTTGTCTTGATTTCATGTTGGGTGGCCTGTTGATGGTTTTCTTATTCGAGATATTTACGTATACTCCCGTCATGCTTGGACAAATTTAATTTTGATGGATTTTTTTTTTCCTTGCTAACATAACTTTTTTTCAATTTTGTTTTACAATTTTAAATATTTTTCATTAGACATCACTTTCTCAAAGATATAATATGGGTTTGTTTTTGTAAAACTGATCATACCTTTATTTGGAATGAGACAAAACTAAGTTATAAATTTATCAAGAAATTAGACTTAGCTTACATATTTATGTTAATCTGAGAGTTCCAATTAATAAAGTTTGTCTAAAATCGTTGGATTAAATGTGTTCTTATAATATCAAAGAGATTTACACGGCAATATTCCATCGATTTACTTTCATTTTTTTAAGCAGTAGTTGTATATACAAACTGAAGTATTTCTTAATTCAATGACATATGTTGTAACAGTAAGTTTTCTTAAACGATGTTGTTTGACTTTCAGCTTTTGCAAATAACCTAAATGATAGAGATTAAAATTTATATTAGAATGTTTTATTATAAATTTAGTAATATAAAATAAAAACTTAATTAAGTTTTAAGTTTATAGTATAATTGATTATTTTTAATTGAGTTTTTATTATTACTTTTATTTAGTACTCAAAATTTTTGTGACAAGTGGTTTTTATTATTTTCACTAAAATTATATTAAATAATAAAATTGTCATGTTTTTCATTAAGATCCATGTTATTACTGCTTTTAAAAGATAACAATTATGTTATACAGAAAAATTAAACAACACAGCGGTAAATGAATTGAAAATTTAAAAATATTCTAATATTCAACAAATAAAAGAATTTAATGAAAACTTAATTGAAAACATTTAAATTTATGAAGGATTTAAAAGTTAATTAGATGTAAATATATTTGTATATGGTTCAAAAACATATAAATGATTGTACATCAATTAAATTTAACTAATGAAAACATATAAATTATTGTACATCAATTAAATTTAACTAATGAGAGAATTTTAATTTATCCATTGGTGAAAGTTGGATCGATCTAGTTCAGTGGACATATGATAATCTGATGACACGGTTCCGGTTGACATTTCTTTAGATATTTATCTATTAATTTTTGAACTTGTTTATGAAGTCACACGGTAAGCTTTTTGTTTGCATACTTATGTTGTTATTAACAATTTTGTTTTAGATATAAATTTCCTTATCATAATGATATTTTGACATTTTCATTATGAATTATGTTGATGAACCTTGTTATTTTATATAATTTTTTATTAAATTTAGAGGGTAATTGTCAAAATTATTTTAGACTTATAATTCTTTTTCTTGTTTTATATGTAGATTGAGTAAGTTAGTGACTTAAGTCTAATCAATCAAGTTTATTTTCATAATATAAATTTTATCAATTATTAAACTTTTATATTTTAATTTGAGTGTATGTAAATTAATTGTACACCGACCGTTTTTGTGATTCATGGAAAAATAATAAAATAACTTTTTTTAAATAAAAATGTTACTTTTGATAAGTAAACATGTGATTTTTTAAATATTAAAATTATAATCTCTTAAATAATAAATAAAGGTGTTATTGCAATTTTAATTTTAACATAAAGTTGTTTTTAATATCAAAAGCTAATTTTTTTCCCAGTCTAATACTAAGATGTTTATATACTAATCATAGGTGTAGGCTTAACTTTCACCTCCTCTATCATTCAGAGCATGGAAATGGACATTAAGTTAATAATAATCTCTAAATCAAGTAAGACTTTTTCCATCCACAAATTTCTATCTTGATAAGAATTATAAAGCTTACATAATCTTTTAAATTAAGAGGAAAACATTTCTGAATGGTAAGCGGACGTTCTACCTCTAATTCAACAGTATATTTTATTCATAAACTTGGTATATGTAAACATTTTTACAATGCCTTAATGTTCGTGAAAACGAACATCTTGCCTCTCGTTTTTTTTAGTACTAAAAGGCATGGTAAATATTTTATTGTTATATGTACTTCATTCTCTCCTTGTCTGTCTCTCCTCAACTGGTGCATAAACTTCCGCTCATTCTCTTTTTACCTAATATTTTTCTAGTTCATTATTTTTCCTCTATGTTTTTCTCTTCGTCACTCTTCTCTTTTTCCTATCTTTCCACGAATTTTTTTTCTCCCCACACTCCTTTGTAATCAAGACATTACAATTTCCTTTTGGGTTCTATTCAACATAAAGAAACTTACCAAAAGAAAACACTCTTCTGATTGAATAAAACGCTAATCCATTTTTTATTTTTAAATCCGTGTAACAACTTTGGGGTATTTTTCTTTATTGGAGGTGGATGTTTGAATGAACTAGTCGAGTATATCCTCAAACTTCATCTAACACTGATACATGTTTGGTTTAAGACTTGGAGGTGGTGCATTATAAGAAGCTACGTTGTTTTGACTCCACCCTCAAAGACTTGGGTGTTGTTATCATAATCTTCTATTATGATCCACTTTGATTTCGTCGATATCTTCATTTTGCTCATGATAACTCTACATTACCCTTGAAGATAATTTTCACTACAACTCCTGCTACCACTAACAAAGTAAATTCATGCAGGTGCTTGTAACTGTGATTACATTGATAATTGTTCAATAACTCAATATGTTGAGTAAAGAGCTTCCTTTTTATAAATTATATCACATAACTTTCATCTAATATGGCTTAACTCTCTCATGAGAGTGTAAAAACATAGCACACCACTATCAAGCACCACCAGCCACCAATCGCACGAGCTTCACAAATCTATCCAAACACTCCAACACCAACACACTCAATGTCCATCACAAGCAATTTATTTTCAGAAGGCTGATATTGGAATTTCACAGTTCATGGGGTGAAACTTGAAATCAGGGGTTGCAGGAAGAAAGGGCCTCATCGAGAATTGGCCTGTTTTGAAATGGGTCTTAGCCCATATTGAAATTCTTCTCTTTTTTATAATATCTTCCGTTAAGTACCAAAAAATAAGAATTGAATGATGATGTGGTTGTATCCGCCGACGGCGACGCAAGTGGTGGTGACTGGCGGCGTATTCATCGTCGGCGGTTTGTGCGTCGGCGTGGGAGCTTATTTGTCGTTTGTTAACGTGGCTCCTCAACAGGAGCGGTTGAGAGAACGCAGGGAAGTCATGAGAAATTATCTGAAGAAGCGATTCGGAGATTGACGCCGATGCAGGGTTTCAGACTCCAATTATTAGCGTTAGGGTTCTTTCTTTGTTACGCGTTGTGGGTAGGGTTAGTTTTGCGTTTTGCTCCATTTTGAACCATTCGTGTAGAAATTTTTTTGTTGGAATTGTTTCCATTCTTAATAACCGACTGGGTATTTGCTTCTGACTAAACAATTATTGGCTTGTGTACTATCCTATTTTTATAATTATTTACTTTTATTTTTCTTTCACAATGGATAAGTAAGAAGTAGTTGATAATTATGTAAACACGGTGTTGTAGTATTAAAGTTTATAGTTACTTTTAATATTTAAATAATTTTTTTTTCTTTTTTTAATTATAAAATGTAACTATGATAGTCTTTTATATTATTATAGATTACTTATAATACATCATATTATAAATTACTATGTAACGATTATGATTACTTTTTTTAGAAATATAAAAATATTTAGTGTTTTTTAATATAATTAACAGTAAATTTAAGTTATCAATTAGTAAAATTAAAATTTGAGAAATCAAATCCCGTAATAAAAAGACTAAAAGTGTAATTCAATTTATAATCTTATAATTAAGGAAACTATGAAATGTAGTTGAATATAAGAATTTGGGAAAACAAAATTAATTATCAATGAGATTTTTGTTATGCAAGATAGTAACATTCATGTAATACTATATTGTAAATGGTTTGATTGGATTGAGTTTAGTTTAATTTTCAACTCAATCGATTTAAATTTTATTAAATTGAATTTTTTATAATTTAATATGACCTAATTTAAGAATAATTGAGTTGAGTTTGATTTATTAATAGATTGAGGTAATTTAAAAATAGTCATATATTTGTTTAACTTTTAACCAAAATATAATTCTAAATCAATATTTTAAAAAAGATATAATATTTATAAGGTATCAACAATACTCAACATAAATAGAAAACTAATTCTTAAAATAATTAAATATTAAAATAATAATTACAAATCTATTGTCCAACTCACGCGATCTGGTTTCAAGACACAATGTAAGAAATGGAATATTTATCATAATAACCTGTGGTATGAAATATTTACCCATATATGATCAACAATAAATTTGTTTTCTTTGTATAGTCTTACACATAGTATTTTTATTACATATTCATTATGTAAATTAGTTAGGTTGAATTTATCATATTTGAAATTTATGAATTCATTACTTGATTAAATTTTTATTGGAAATACTAAATAAAATTCAATCATCAAAACCCATAAAATATAATTAGTTTGGACAAATTTCAATATAACTTATTTACACTCCGAATTAATATGTATAGACTCCGAATTAATGTGCATAGAAGCATATATAAAAAATTAAAGTAGCAAAATAATACTTTTATTATTGTGAAAAAATATTATAATTTATTCTAACTTTAAACAAATGTGATTATAAGTTATTTATTTATATTAACAATTTAAAAATTTTCAAATTAGATAAATGAAAATGATATTACAAATTAGATGAAATGATAAATTTCCGTGTAATAATAATACCATATTTAACAGCTTAATGTTAATGATTTTAAGTATGACTTTTTTTCGCAAATAAATATGTATAAATGAAATTTACACATCTTTATTCGCTTCTATTATAACTTTTGAATAATTTTAAATAATAAAGCAGATAAGACGGCAGAGAAAAGAGATGAGATATATTGGGCCTTCACGATTGGGCTTATTCGAGAACAGTTAATTTTTTTAGGGCAATTGCTTCCTGCACCCCCACAAATGTGAACACACACAATTACCTCAAAACTCTGCCAAAACTTTTCCTTCCACCACCAACGTTTGCCACCGCCGCCGTCACCGGAAAACGCAAAGGCGGCAACTCCATGTTATGGTATTTGTGGTATAACATAACACTGATGGGTGCAGGAAGCAATTGTGTGGTGCAGGAAGCAATTCCCATTTTTTAGCCAAGTTGATCAAACGTGCACTCCCCTTGTACCCTGTTGGGGTTCATGGGGTCAAATCGATGACCATTGAAGTGCACTTCAATATTCAAAGAGGTGAAAATGTCCATTCTTCAATCTATTTTGGTAGCAACCCCACCCTTTCCTTAATGCTTTTAAGACTTTTTTATACTAGGATATCACTTAATGGTGTCTGTCTCAACTCATTTATTGGAGTAAGAACTTCAACTTTTTAGTCATTCACCCATTGGAATTCTAAAGAACCTTTCTTCCAAAAAGTTCAAACTATAACCCAACCTGAATATGATCAGATCAGTTTGGGTAAATATAAAAAAAGACCTAATCCAACACAATTCAATACAATCATATCAATTTTTCAAACGCCAAAAATGTAATTATGAAAATATTTAAACCACTAGCACTATTGTTCGACTACCAAACGAAAAATTATTCTCAATATCAAGCATATGTAAGAATTTTGGAGAACATATAATCCAGATGATCATCACATGAGAACCCAAATCCGACTAAGATATTCAGTTAATTGACACCGAAAACTCTACCATCGTTTTAACGCAGAAATTAAACAATGTCATCAGCCATCACTTCAAACAATAATAACATTATAAAGGTACAAATCATAAGCAACATCATATAAATTCCATTAAGCAGTTTAACAAATCCGAACATCCAAAACTGAGCCACAGAAATGTAAACCCTAAAATATATAGTAATCCAAATCTCAAAGCATAACAATTAGTCATCTAATTAACAACACGACCAAAACTCTCAAAACCCAAAAGAAGGCGGTGCTGATTAATACCTCCTTCCGCCGGCGCCGCGGCCGAAGGCCAGCGGCGCCTGTACAGGAACCGGATCGACCTGGACGACGCCAGGGATTTCGGACATTCCGAGGGCGGCGAGCATGTCTAAGGTCTCCCGGTCGACCTCGATCTGGTCGGTCCGGATGGCAGAGACGTCGGGGACGAAGTCCATGCGGCGCTCGCGCTCCTCCTCCTGCAGCTTGAGGGAGATGCCGCGCACGGGACCCTTCTGAATGCGCTTCATGAGGTGAGTGGAGAAGCCGGCGATTTTGTTACGGAGCCTCTTTGAAGGGATGAGGGCCACCTCTTCCAGAACCTTCTTGTTGGTGTGGAAGTCGAGGGTCATCCGAGAGTAGTACCTCTCTATGACTTGCCTGGAAGACTTCTTCACCGTCTTTGTGCGAACACGCCCCATTTTCCTCCTTCAACTGCTTCTCCCTGTCAACAACACCACCAATACACGTAGCTACTGCACCAGCAGCCAATTAGGGTTTTGTTCTTTGTATAAATGTTATCCACATTTTTGGGCCTCTTTTGCAACCAGCCCAAGCCCATTCTAGACCAACACTCCAACACTCTTTTGCTGTTCATATAGGTATCAACATTTAATAAATATATTGACTTGATTTGGTTACCATGGCAACGTTTCTACTTAGGTATTGACCTGGAATATTTATATATTTAAGTATGGAAAAAATTTTGCAGTGTCAGTTTTAATAGAAATTAATTTTGAAGATATCAAGAACGTATTTAACTTTTTATTTTTGTCAAATATACTCTTAGTGGAAACCTTAAATATTATTCTTTACACTTTGTATTGATTTTCCTCAACAACAAAGTTGTATTTCTTTTTCTACTAAAGGTACATAAATACATTTTACCTTAATTCCATTCCATTTCTATTCTATTAATTTTTTTTATAAAAAGTATTCTGTATTATATTCTAGCTTTTGTGTGTATAAAATATATTTTGTTGATTAGGTAATATTAAAAAATAAACTGTCTAGGAGAGTTTTAGAAAGTAACTTATCTGGCACTCCTACATTTTTGAAATTGTACCCGAAATCATGTTATATAATTGTCCCGATGAGATGATTAAGGTATATTTATTTTTTATAAAATAAATAAAATAAGATTTGGGATACAATAATTGGTTAAGGAGTAGATTCATTGGATAGTATAACTTCGGTAATAATGAAGTTGGAATTGTGATTGTTTGTAGTTGTGGAAGAAGAGAAACAAAAAGAGGGGTTGAGTGAGCTAAAATGGTACAAATGAAAAAAAAAAGAAAAAAAAAAGAGTGTGAATATGAGTATTTGAAATGAGGTAAAAAGAAATTAAATAATTTTACATAAATAAAAATAATCAATAACATCCAACAAATTAATTTTATTTATTATAAATTAATTTTAATTTTCAGAATAAATTTATAATTATATATTTTATCAATTTAAAAATAAAAAATTAGAAATCAGACCTAATAAATTAATAATATTTTATTTTAAATTATTTTAATTACAAAGATAAATTTGTAATTTAATAATTTTGTTAATTAAAAAATAATATGTAATAAAAATCCATAACATGTAATAAAATAATATTAAAAAAATAATAATACCAATGACATCTTTCATAAACTTTTGTTTCATTTGGCTCTATTTTTTTCTTAATTCAGATAATTTCATTTTTCATTTTGTCATATTCATCTTCAAATTCAAACACGTCCAAAATAAATAAACCTTTTTAAATATCAATATAAATAAAAATATAATTTATTCAATTCATTAAATAATATGTAATAATTTACTTATTTTATTAAGTAGTACATTACTAATAAAAGTATGCTGAATTAAATTCGATGAACCCGCCAACTCTGAGGGTAAGGTTAGTGAACTTTCACTCAAATACATAGCCCTATTTATCATTTTTCAACAAAACTTAATCAATTTTTTATCAAAAATATTTATTCACCATCCGATTATATCTTCTGTGGCTTGTTTATGTTATTTCACTTTTATATTTTTCACTTTTATCCCCATGATGAGAACAAAAAGGTACGTCACGCTCAAAAGCATGTACCTTGAACAATCTTAGACCAGTGAAACTAATTTCCTTATTATTATCGGATGTTAATCTCATCATAAATATGCAAAAGTTGTTATGCAAAGTGTGAAAAAAAAATTGATTTTCTTGTTCCGACCACAAAATAATTAAAAATAAAATAAAATTATACAATAGAAGTATCACATGCAAGTTCACAAAAAATGAAGCTTTTTGACTAATGTATAATGTTGTGGCTTTTGAGTTGTTCTCAGCATGACATATTATAGTCCTTTATCGTATTTTATATCAGTAGTCATATTCAATCCAGCACAAGATGGAAAAAGCTACTCAACTTTTACATGTACACACCTCAAGAAGTGTCATTTACGCAATTTTCTTTTTTGGCTATGCATTTACACATTATTTCATTCACTCTCTATCATGCATCCAAACAAAACAATTAGTTTAATTATATATGTAGTTCACTTGTTTCAATTCGACCAACCTTTATGTATCAATATATAAAAACCATATATTTATTACATATGCATTTTTGCATAAATCTTAGTTAAATGCGTATATAAAAAGAAATTTACGTTGTTGTCACTTGGGGAGTTCGCATAGTACACGTGTCAAAAACTTGAATGGAAGTGATGACAGAGAGACACATAGGAAAAAAAAAAAAGGTTGGATGTTGTATGGAGTCTTCAACCAATTGACTATAGTCAAAAATTAGGCCATAAATAAGACTTGTCGTCCGTTTTCACTCTCCAATTTCTTATACCCACATAAGTCATAAGTTTCTCCTTTTGATAATATGTACAGGTAGAAACATATAAATTTCAATTGAGAAAATAGATTTTGGTATAGCTTTTGTTTCAATAAGAATTGATGTAAAAAATAAGGCAGCTCTATATTTTGTAATTAATAAGTGAACAAATATATATTTTTTAACTTTTATAACTATATCTACTAGATATGAGATTTCTATTTTTCTTTCTTTCACATTCTCTATTTTCCTTTACTTTTCTCTAAATGGTTAAACTCTAACATGGTATCATAAGTTCAGTATAATATAACTTTCGTGTCTTAATTTTTACTTTAGATGTTAATCCATTGCTATTAAATTAAATTAAGATAATTTCTTAATTTAGCCGTAACAAGCTCTTGTGCCCATTTGAGGGTAAAACTTGACAAGTTTATTTGTGGTGATGGAACTCCAATACGTTATGATAATAAAAAATTTGAAATTATAAAGATAGAGAATCTTAAATATACCAACTATATTAAATAAGATTAACTGTTTGTTGTATGGCTCTTGGTATTGGTGACCTCATTGATCTTAATGAAGATAATATAATTAAATTATGTTCGTCACATTTGGAAGAAGAGGTTAGAAGTATATTACATTGCACATACTCCAATTGTTAAAAAGAAACTAAAAGTGTAGCTTTGGATGATCAATAGAGATAAAAGTATTAACAAATATTTTTTGAAAATTAAGAAAATAGTTTATTTTCTTGTTACGGTTGGTTCACCAATTTATGGTGGATATCATATTAATGTGATTTTGGATAGTTTGTCAAATGATTTTGAAGATTTTATTATTTCCATCATGGTTAGACTTGTTTCATATATATATTGTTGACGAAATAAAGATCTCGCTACTCACTTAATAACAAATATTTTTTCAAATAACTAAAGGGGTTTTTTGTATTTTAAATTATTGATTTGAATATATTTCTTTACTTTTAATCTTATTATTAGTATTATATTACACATAATATATATATATATATATATATATATATATTATGTTTCATTATTAATTTTTCCGCCTTCTTTTGTTGTATATCTTAATATTAGTATAAAATTATTGTAAACTGCAAGAGTTATAATAAAAATATGTCATTTATTTGATAGATTATTATCTGTATTTATGTAATCTGTATCTAATTAAAATTAAAATATTATTAGATTAAATATAATTAGATATTATTAAATATTATATAATTATTTATTTTATTAATAAAGTAATTCGTTAAATCAATATGGATTTGATTTATAAAAAAGAGACAGAGTAACAAAATTAAAAAAAAAAACTGATTATGAATATCTAAATATTTAATTATATTTGATTTTAATATCAGTATTGATTAAATTAAAATTGATTGATTTATATATTTAATAATTTATTTTTACGTAGACAAATAAAATTAAAATTGAAGAAATGATTTCACTAAAATTATTTGAGTAAGTTTTTGATTTGGGTTTACGGTTAGGTCTTCTCCAATGTAGTTGTTTTAAAAGGTTGCTTAAAGTTAAGCAACATTTCTTAACAAAATTCCAGTGAAACAAATGATATGACATTGCTCGCACACACATTACTGCTTAAGCAACATTATTTAAGGAAAAAAAAAGGTATGTACATGTTTTGAACGAGAGAAATTAACGGAGATAATGTTTTTAAATTTATGTGGGGGCAGTGGTAAAATTTACATAATTAAGATAAACATCTACTCTAATAATCTTAATATTTAAGAAAAATTGTATAATTTTAAATCTAAATAACATTATAAGGGCATAAAATTATGATAAACATTTTATATAACAGACATGGATGCTCTTAACCAGGTTGCAATATGTCACACATTTTGAATATGAGTAGGTGATTAGTATGCTACTTATGTTAGACATAAGTTTGAATCGCATTAAATAATTCAAAAGTAATTCCATGATTTATTTTTACCAAACATAAAACCAAAGTTTTAACTAAATAGAAAGAGTACTCGCACAACGTAGGTAGTGATAGATCATGATCAATCTTTTCCTTTATTATTTTAAAATTACGTATCAATGTCATTTGTTTAAACACATTATCACGTCTTAATCAACCGTTTGATGATGTCTCTTTAAACTCACCAAACAATGTCCCTCGCACATGCTCCACATGGAATCTGATCTCATCTAAATTCTGTGTTTTTGCACATACATAAATTATTTTCTACTTTTTGGTGCACAAACTTTGCATAATGCATACACCCATTAATGTACTACGTCTCACTTTGTTGAGAGAAAGGCAAAAATAATTGAGAGGCGAATACATTATTGTAGACGACGTTAACCCTATCTCATATCATATTTTGGTGAATGGAGGCATTCATTGATGTACTGTAAGGCACGCATGCGTACCGTTTCTTAAAAAAGCAAGTCAAATTTGATGTTCTTGGTTACATACTTCCAACAAGAGGTGTTGCATCACTCTCTCATTAACATTGTCACCAAGAACACTTGAAAAATAAACTATAACAAATTTGGATAATATTAAAGAGTTTTCTGCTTCTCAATTATTAATATTAAATTTATCTTAATTTGAATTTGTTAATACATTTTTCATGTGGTATACCTTAACATCTGACATTGAGACAAAGAGAAATAATTTAAAAACAATTTGTTCCCCTTATCTCATTACTAGAGGTTGAAAACATAGAAACAGAAGGTGTTAAAGAGTGCAGTGGGTTGGGTGGGCCATGGTATTGGGCCTTGTGAAACCTCACCCTCTACAAGGGATGGTCCCACATCTAGGGGCTAGATTCGCCCCTATGATCCTACCCTAGAAAGCCACAGTAATCACATGCCACGTGCTGTTTACCCGATTCCATCACCATTCTCTGTGACCCTTTTGTTGTGCCATCAGAAGATATGGGAATTGAGAAATAGGCATGGCACGGCAACAACAGAATAGTGAACAACAAGGACTGTTGACAAAGGGGAACAAAGGAAAGGAGGAGGTTGAAATAGTACTACTTTGGGCTTCTGATCCAGTGGGCCCCAAAACCATATGCATTGATTTTGTGGGCCCCTTTTAGGGTAGCCCTACCACCACCACCACCCCGCGTGCCTTCTTTCCCCTTTACTTGTTGGTACACATTTAATTCAGGAATATGCTTATTTATTTCACAAAATTCAGGTACATGTAATATTTTTTTATTGTTTAATAAGCTCTTCTCTATGACACGTGAATACACAATTATTTATTTATTTATTTATTTTTTTAATGGGCTTTATTCATATCTGATTTATGTAAAGAGATATATTATTATTAGAATTGAAGTCCTATTTCAATGAAGTTCTTAGGTGAAGGAGAAACGTGCTTCTGAACGAAGTGTAAAAGAAATGAAATTCTTTTATGTGCTGGTGAATTACTTGAAAACAAGTTTTGATTTTAATTAAGTAACAAGAAGAAGATTAAAGTAAAGTACGGCGCCTAATTTTGTCCACATTTATTCAGGACAAGACCACACATGGCCTTCCTATTCTATATATAAGCTGTTTCGGCACCCACCGTTTTTTTTTTTTCACCGTTTTCGGATGGTTCTTTTGTACATTTTTTAAGTAACGATAACACCATTTCACCACCCAACGAATCATTGTCCCTGTTAAGTGATCTGGTTTTGGACGACTCCATAAGGTTTAAAAAAAATAAAAAAAAATACATTTTTAGAAAAAGAATGAGAGAATTTCAACAAAGTAATATATAAATAAATTTATTTTAGCCTATTAAAGATATTTATTTCATGGATAAAAATAAACGCAATCAATAATTTATATTTTGTTGTTCCGTGTCACAATTTAATACAGTTAATATTGTACTATAGAGTTTTACATCCTTTATTATAATTCTGTGAACAGCATCTAGGTGTTTCTGAAACATATATACGTATATTCCTTGGGGAATTGTTATTTTTTGTTATTTATTTTGGAATATATTTATGTATATTTGTTTGTTTGTTGGCATAGGTATAGGGCCTAGGGTTTTTGGTTAGTGTTTGCTTGCATTAGATATTTGGACCTGTGACTCCATTATGCCAGATATTCTGTTGTCTTGATTCAAGACTAGCCTACTTTGTGAGGTGAAATATTGGATTAAAAGGAGTGTGAAAAAGCAAACAAAAAGGAGAAGAGACTAAAAGGTGAGGGTAAGATTCTTTAGATCAATGCAAAGAGACTAAAAAATGACCGAAAACTTTGTAATATGTATAATAAAATAAATTTAATTATATTTAGAATATAATTTATAAAATAATTTAATATAAAATATAACTTTTTAAAATTAAATTACAGTTAAAATATTTTTAACATAGAATAACAATTATTATGAATTTTTAGAATATAAAAAGTTATATTTTAAAATTACTGATGCCCGATTATGTAAAAATTTTATTGATTTTTCTTAATGTGAAAAATAAAAGTAATGTTTAAAACAAAGGAAAAACAAAGAAAATTTTTATAAAAAACCTAAGATCAAAATTTTCCGATCTTATGTAGACTAAAGTCATATTTAAGTTTATTTTTTTATTAATCCTTTATTGAGTTATATGGACATAATTCCATTATAAACCTTCTTTTCTATCTCTTTCTTATTTTATTTATATTATAGTGTTGCTTTCATTTACTTTCCTTTCGTGTGTATATATATATATATATTAAACACAACATAAAATTCATAAGCTATAACAGCTTCAAAAGGGTATGTTTACAAACTAATATGCCCTGGGTCTTATACTCTGGTGAATATTTAATTAGTTCAACTTGATGTAACTTCATAAAGTTTTTCATATTTTGGTCACACACATATACTATTTTCCCCTCTTTCCTAACATCAACTGTTTTTCACCCTCTTTCATAGTGGACTCATGCCTACCATTGACATTAAGAAATGTAAACATCTCAAAATCGTGATTTCAATTGATTTGAACATTACATGTACTACACTTTATAAATTAATTACATTACAATATAACTACGTTTTCCTCATATACCAAAGAAAGGAAAATACTTATTTATGCTAGCAAAAACACATAACATTTTCATTACATTAAAAAATATATACTTTTCTTATTTTTATGAGTAATTAATTAAAAATAATAATACAATAATATATATATATATATATATATATATATATATATTTAAATTAAAATTTAAGTTCATCATTCCGTCTCTTTTTAAATTTAAGTTAGTGCCCAGAAATTTGATCAAATGTATAAAATTAATATAATTTACAACAAATTTAATATTTCATCACATTTCACGTATTTACAATATATGCATTTACTATATTATGTAAGATATTTATGGATTATTTGAATTAGTTAAAACTTAATATTAATAATCTCAAAAATATTATTATATTTTTTATCTGCGAACACATTAATCAGAAAAAAGAGAAGTTTGCACTAGCAGAAAAGAAAAGGAATAAAAGAAGGAAAAGGGTGTTATTGGATCAAATATAAGACGGTTAACTAAAAGAAGAAAAGAAAAAAACTTGATGCCTACAATAGAATTATGTTAACTCATGATTAGTGTTACTTTTCATAACCCAAAATTATGGGTATATGTCCTAATCAAACATCCATTTCATGATCGACAAGCGATTAACAGGAAATTAAGCCACTCATTGCCACTCATCAATATCTAAATTTTCAATTCTAATATTGAAAAATACAATCTCAAGATAGTAAAATTTGACAATTACCTTTAAAGTAAAACAATTTTTAAGAAATCCAATTTTTACAATTAAACATAATATATAAAAGTAAACTTGTACATTTTTTTTTTAGTTTGAATCATGATCACATCACCTAATTGTATAAAGTGAAGTACTGTATACATATTTTTAATTATTAATATAAATAAAAAACTAATTGAAAATGCAAAGTTCAAATTCAAAATGAAAGTCTAAACTAAAAAAATAAGCAACTTCAAATCTTAAAGTTGAATTTGAAATAAACAACAAAAAACAGAAAGATAACTTGAAGGATAAATACGAAAAACTAAAAACAAATAATCAAGTAAGTAATTATGAAAAGAATAGGAAATACTTAATAAACTGAAATAATAGACATAATGAACAAATACACAAACATCAATTTTTCATTAACCTTTTTTCTTTTTTCTATTTGACGTTTCGCAAATTATTAATGATTTACGTTTACTTTTTTCATTTTCATAAGATTACATCAAATTTTTAGTTAATAAATTTTTTTTGGTAATTATTATTTTTTATTAAAATCGAGATATTGTATGCGGATTATATTATCTATAGTGAATTTATCTTTATATATAAAAAAGTTGCATTCATAAAATGATTTTCTCTCTAAAACTTTCTACATTTTTTAAAGTACATATCTCTTAATTCAATTTTCATTTTATTATTTTCAATAAAAACTTTTACTTCTACCTTTTTATAATAATTTTTTCAATTCTTTAAAATACTTACTTTTCATTTGACTTTTTCAAATAATTATTTACAATTTTATTAAACTCAAAATCTTATTTCTTCTTTTCTTAAAGTTTGATATGTCAAAATTAAAGTGAGGATCTTCAGCTAAAAAAGATTTTTTAGGATTAAATTTTTCTTTTATGTCTTTGATTAGATTTTTACTGTGATCACTTTTATTCGAAAAGTAGTTGTTACCATCATATTTGCGATAGAAGAAGGAGGAAGATATCCTTCCTCTAAATAATCCTTTTTTAGAGAGAAAGTGTTAGTATAAGTCTTTAGAAAAAATCTTTTTGACACTAATAACCTCCTTACTTACAAGGGAGCTACCATCATAATAGGAATAAGAAAAAGAAAAAAGATAAAAAGATAATGGAAGGAAGGTATATAAAAAAAGGAACAAATGAAGAATAAACAAACAAAGACCGGAAAATACAACAAAGAAAGAAAATCTTCTATATTACTCGAATTCTTTAAGAGGTGTAAAAATGAAACTTGAATCTTTAGTATTAAATGTGTTTCGAGCAAAATAACCTAATGTTTTTAAAAAATCACTTCTTAGATAATATATTGTATGAAATGAAATGATTGTTGTCAAAATGTCATGAAATTTGAAAAGCTTCAAAACCACTTATTAATGAAAAAAACACTAATATTAAAAACAGTAAAAATAATTACTTATAAGTGTATGAGTTTTTACATGAAAAAATAAATTTAAACAAAACAACCATGATAAATTGATTTAATCAAACTCATTCATCTTTGAAATGCAAATCTAATAATTCACCTTCTTATATAAAATAATTACTTGGATTTAGAGTTTAAAAACTTAAGTACGTATTCAACTTAAACATAGTCAGATGAACACATATATCAATTGTTATAAATTGTACAATTGTTCGGTATTCAAAAACTCAAATAATAAATTAATAGATAAGAATTGAAAGTTAATATTCAAGTTACTTATTTAAAATTAAACTTATTTTATAGTATTTAACTTTATTACCGTATATCAAAAACTTGTAAATACATACTATTTTTCATCATTTATTATTATTATTATTATTATACTTGATGATTTATATGACTTCACTGTTAGAAAGATTTTAATAGATGAAGTTTCCTTCAATTTTCAGCAACTAATCGAAGCTAATTTTTAAATAATCCATAAACTTTATTCCTTCAAAACCTCGTCCAAAGCAATGCCCCTTCTTTTATTACACATAATTTTGTTGAAGTGTGGGAGTGTTCATTGGCGTGACATTTGGCGTGCAATAATGCATTCTAACTTGATGCTTTCACTCGTGGGTATTGGTCAAATTAGAAATACTTGGACTGTATTTGATTAATTGGTCCATTGGCTATATATGTTCGCCCCACTTTCCTCGTGCTCTTCCAATCAGCCAAATTCAACCTATCTAGCTGGCTACTTAAACCCGACCCTCCTGGAACTAATCATGTTGATAAGATTGATCATTAATGCCCAAAGACAATGGAAAAGGTCACTGCCACTTCAGTCCCTACCCATGTAATCAAAGTCTAACATATCCTCCACTTTGCATTTGTGCACTATTACCAAAGTTAATGGTCCATCAACAACGACAACAACTATGCCTCATCTATGTATACACTTAATAAGGACTATGGTCCCCACTAATTAATTATCTTCAAGGAACAAATGCACCAATTTGGAATTGCGTGACCCAAATTTTATTCAAACTTCCCATCAACTTTAATCTCTAGTTTCACATTTGGTTCGTTTCGGACTATACCTTTCAATCTCCTTTACTGCTTTTGTTGGAGGTTTAGCCTCACATACGTATGAAAAAAAATTGGACCTTTTTAACTTTCAAGGGACCACATGCAATGCAAACATGTTACTATATTTATAATCATTAACATTAATAATTTCTATAAGTGACATCGCCCCCAACTAATTGCCTTACCCTTTTGCCTACAGGTGCTTTTAATTATGTTTTGAAATTTCATAAAGTTATCTGAAATTCCGATGGCATATGCATGGTGTCTCAATTAAGACTGGTCAAAGAATTTAATTTTCTGGTTAATAATTTCCTTTTGTAATTTAAAAACTAACTAGATTTGTTTTGAAGTGTGTGTGTGTGTATATATATATATATATATATATATTAATTGAGTAGGTGTTGTTGTTTATTAGTCTCGGTGTGCGATAAACTGTGCAGGATCCGTATCAAAGATAATAGATTGCGTACATCGTTCTTGGCCTCTTGTTAACAAGTTGTTTTTGGAATACATCAATGCTGCAATGAACTATTGCAAATTACAATCTGGAACGGTCTCTCTGATCTCATACAAAAGACAATGTATAGTAAAACCAATCATCGCATCTCTATGACAAAACCATGTTCGCTTGCTTTGTTCCTCCAAATCAGTTAAAAACAATTCTTAATAACATCCTTTTGAATGCACTTTTTAAATATACTTATAATATGAACAAAATATACATATAGTACCACAAGTATTATTGATGTTGTTGTTCTCCAGTCAAATATGTAAACAGTCATGAACTCAATTCTCAAAGGGTAGGATAGATCTTGCAAAACCAAGTTGGTGTGGAATTTTACTTGGGGAAAGAGAAACCCCCAGAAAGGGAAAATGTTAAAGATTCTGTGCTCACATATTGTGTGTATGTATGTTGTATTATTATTATTATTATTATTGTTACGAGTGTTTTGGTTTCTCTCTGGGAGTGCCTACCCTAGTTTCCTTAAATATCTCATGTACTTTGTCTTGTTCTCCATCTCTTCCCTGAAATAAACAACGACATGGCATGCAGATTCCTCACCACCCCAGCCTGTATCTTCCTTCATATTTAAGGATTCCTGCACTAGGCCAAGCAACATCTTTGCGCCAGTAAAATAAAATTTCAGGTTTCGGCATTTACATGTAAGCGAGTCGATCTCATCATTTGCAGACCCTGCACCTGCAATTTTCAAGTTTCCAGCTTCTGGGAATTAATTGCACTCCATGTGTGTGTGTACCATTTTTTTTTTTTTTGGTGGACCGTCCGATCCATATGAATGACATTATGGAGAATATTTAAGCACGTATATGTGTGTGTGTATGTATATATATATATACCTGGAGTAAGATGACACAGTGATGGTTGTTTGTATTAGAGAATTAATAATGAAGGAAAAGGCCAAAGGAGGGTCTATAATTATGGGCGTGACTCTAACATGTACTTAAACTAAAACAACACACAGTTCAACCTTTGGTGGAGCAGAAAAGGGTGTCTGAATCTACCTGGAAATTGAGGTGAGTTTTGTCTTCAAGTCATGGAAAAGACGCAATCTAACTAAAGAAGCCAATAAATATGATGCAATAGAAGCATATTTTAATGGAAGGGTGCATGGGGTAGACAGCCAAGGGACCGGATGAGTAAACAAATAGAGAGTGTGTTGGTGTCAAGTGTGAGGAGGGGATTCAAACACGCTTACACAAAGAGCCTTTTTCTGTCTTCTCTTATTGGACAAATCTTATCCCATCTTCGTGTTTATTGGTATCACAAACCCTCATTCTTTTTCTGCTTCTTAATTTTCATGTATAATTTCCTATCATTCAAACCCAAATAATGCACTCTTGCACGTGACGTAAACACTATTCTTTCTCATCTCAACATAATGCCACATTTTTGAGATACCTCAATGCATTACACCTATATCTGCGCATACACATGCCCATCATAAGGATACAAAAACCAAACATGGACCACTCTCTTTGCCTCTCACTTATTTTCCCCTCTCCATCATCAAACGCCACCCTTTCATCCATCTCAACCACAAAACATTAACTCATTCCACACTCAATTTTAAATTTAACCCTTTTCACCTATTCCGTGTCGACGCTTTTACATTTTTACCTTAGCCCAAAACTTCAATGAGCTTCGTTCATTTGTCAAACAAAGAAAACACAAGGAGAATTAAATTATCACCCGACACTTCTAATTATTATATTTAAAGCAAGAGCATCTTCAAAACCACAATTCAATGAGTCTCTATCTCTCTTTTGTTCTCACACAAAATTCAACAGCATTCACTAATTTCTGTTCAAACCGTAGATTATGACTTTAATTCTTATTTTTTATTTTACTTGATTCTATCTTGTAATCCTTTTACTCACACACAAACAAGGTTGTAGTTATTTCTATGAACAATCACAATTCATTCCATTCTGATATTCTAAGTTGCTTAAAATAGCTCCTGAAAAACTACATTAGAACTGTTCTAATTTAAGAAATCAAAGCTGGAATTTTTTTACGAAAAAATTAACACTTTTACCATTTTCAGTGACCCTTTATCGTGATTTCAGTAAAGAACTAGTTTTTTAATGAACAGTTTTACGTCGGTCATCAGCTGATAATCAAATAAAGTGAAAAGTGTTTAATAAAATTGAGGCAAAATGGAAAATGGAATTGGGTGCAGAAATAATTAAATGAGTAAAGAGTAAAATAGGTAACTAGGCCGGCATGGGATTGAGAAAAAAAAAGAAGCATGGGAGAGTGAGGGAGCATATTGAGATTATGATGATTACTTAGTCTGGGAATGAAGAAGAGGAAGGGACCCATCTTTTCTTATACTTGATTTGTTTGCCAATTTAGTAACATGGGATGTCCCTAATTCCACGAAATTACCCACCTCTACAATCTCTCTTTCTTTCTCACCATTCATAGACATAAATGTTCGCCCCAATTCAGTAACAAATCACTTTTATAATAATCTCACTATTCTCACCTAGCTCTCTCTCCGCATATATATACCTTTCCATCAACTTATTCAACCATCATCACCAACACCACTCACACAAATTTTACAAAGCGAATTATGGATTTACAATTAGAGTGGAAAAAAATATAAACATAAAGAAAGTGAAAAATGTTGTTTTCATTAATTTAAAAATATGTGTAAATCAAAATACGACTATAAATAGTTGTCAAGAATATCAACTATTTAATGGAAAATAAGTTATCATTGTCGATCCTTCGTCGGGATATTGTAATGTACTTTCTGAATAAAAAAATGTGATGTACTTTTTCGATGTAGTAACGCATTTCGCACGTAACTTGAACCATTAAGTATTACGTGTATGGTGGGGGTATTTTTAGATTTTACTAAAATATAAAGAGTAATTAAAAACAATAAGTATTAGTTTAAAGTAAATGCATATAATCCACTTTAAAAAAATTTGAGATGATAACCATAACTTTTATAATTTTAATAAAATATTCTTAATTAAAACACCAAGCGTGATTAAAATATTGACTTTACATAACTTTTCTGCACTTTTTAATTAGAAATAATAAGTAAACAAAAACTTGTCTTTCTTGAAAGTGGATATTTTTGTGGAATTATTGTATATTGGGAGATAATTTTTGTTTTTCTCTTTCTCTCTCTTTGTCATATCTTGGGTAGCTAGCTCCATCAAATAGTTCCCACAGTTCCCACATCAAACCATAATCATCACGCCTCTTTCAAAACCCTTCCTTTTTCTCTTTCTCCTTCTCACAAAATCCTCAATTCCCCATCACTCTTTTCTCTCTCAGTGGAGAGAGAAGTGAACAACGTAGAAAATGTCGATAAACCACTACTCCATGGACCTTCCCGAAACAACACTGTGGTGGCCCCAACAACAACAGCAACACCCCATCTTAATGGAACCAACCCCAAACCCCTCCTCAGACCCTCTGCGTCTCAACCTCAACCACCAAAACGACGACGTCGAAGAAGACGAAGAAGAGGACCAAACAACAACCACTACACAGCAAGAAGAAACGGAAGACGAGAAGGAACCCATGTTCGAGAAGCCTCTAACTCCCAGCGATGTGGGGAAGCTCAACCGCCTCGTGATACCGAAGCAGCACGCTGAGAAGTACTTCCCGCTCGGTGGTGGCGGTGGCGGTGGCGGCGACTCGGGCGAGTGCAAGGGGCTCCTATTGAGTTTCGAGGACGAGTCGGGTAAGTGCTGGCGGTTCCGCTACTCCTACTGGAACAGCAGCCAGAGCTACGTGCTCACCAAAGGGTGGAGCCGCTACGTCAAGGACAAGCGCCTCGACGCCGGCGACGTCGTCTTGTTTGAGCGCCACCGCGCCGATGCTCACCGCCTCTTTATCGGATGGAGGCGCCGGCGACACGGCGAGACGTCGCCGGTGCACGTTAGCAGCAGGGCGGTGGGGCACGGGAATAGTAAGAATGAGGGTGGTGCTACCGGGGGTGGTCTCGGGTGGACCAGAGGGTTCTATTCTGCGCATCCTTATCCTACGCATCAGCAGCTCCTGCATAATCATCAGCCCTTCCCATACCAATATGACTGTCTTCATGCAGGTTGCTCTATCTCTTCAGCACAAATAAATATTTTATCTCTTTAATTTCTTCCTATTTCTCTACTTCACAAAATCAATCATTTTATCTTTGCTTTCTTCACTTTCACCTATTTTACCTTTTTTAATACTTTTTCTCATCCCCTTTTCCGCCATTCAGGTTTTGCCTAATAAATACTATAATCATATTTAAATTTAAAAAAAATATATTATCTTATTATCTAACACTTTTTTTTTTATCTTTCACATATTAGATTTTTCTTTGAGGTATATCTCTCTTACCTTATTTTAATAAATGATAAATATATGGTAAACAACATTTAATACTTCATTAATATTGTCAAGAACAATCAAACATTTTACACTGAAACATCAAACAACATAAAAATGTAACACTATATATCCTTTGCATTTTTAAGTGAAGAAAGAATGTAAATTGTATTTGTAAATTTAATTCATCCCTTGCATAAGTTTTTATCGTACCCTATCCTTTCACAAATAATACTACCTCTTTTTGTGATTTCCTCGGGTACAATATTCTTTCACTTGATTTTTCGTTTTGGGGGTTATTTTTCCTATTTTGAAGTGTATTTGCTTCTTTGATTATGTGAATAAAGAAAGAAATAAAAAAGGACAAGATGATGAAATAATTACATTCTTGTGGAAGTGCGTGAAGTTTACCTTCCAATTAATTGGGAGAAATGTGGTTTTATATCGGGATTTGCGAGAAGCCGAATTATTTTGTTTAGATTGGTGAAACCCACGTGAAGCATACGCGCCGATTGTCGTTGAATATATTTTTTGAAAAGTTGGAGGTTGAGAAAACCATGCGGTGGCGTTTAATCCGTTTCTCCTGATGTTGATCCAATTTTGTGTGGCGTAAGATTTATTTAATGAATTGAATGTTATTTTGATGAAGAATGCACGTGTTGCAATGTTACAGGAAGAGGAGGGTCCCAAGGTCAGAGAGAAAGGACGAGAGAAGAGGGAAAGAGTGGGAGTTCGAGTTCTAGTTCAAGGGTACTTAGGCTGTTTGGGGTGAACATGGAATACGAAGCTGAACATGATTCTGGACCCTCCACACCCCAATGCTCCTACAATAGTGCCAACATGCCCTCCACACAGGGGGCACAAACCCTTCACCATTTCTACCATCATCACCAACCTTCTCCCCATCCCCCTCAACCTCATCACATGCTACGTCACCAACCATACTACTACTAGCATATATGCATATGCATATCAATCTGCCACCCCCTCCATTAATTTCTTTTTCTTTTTCTTTTTTTTTTTGCCTCCCTCAAGTGTAAGATATATAACTATATATGTATCCACTTGATTAGTTAATATAAACTATTGCTCATTAATCGCTCCCTCGTCAGAATCTTTCTTGTGGTTCATGCACGCAACTGCAACTTGTTTCTTTATTTTTATGGGGTCTTCGTCTTCTCTATTTTCAACCACTCGCCATCGGTTTATGCCAGAAGGGACATTTCTCTTGTGGCACTTCATTTTAGGCAAGGGAATATTAAATTAACTACGTACAAATTGTTGCTACCTACACTTCAAGAACATTGTCCATTTGCATATTCAAACTGTGCCCACCTCATCAGATTTTGGGTAGTGGGTTTGTGTTGAAGCTTCAACGAAAATATGAAATTTCTAGTAAGATTTAATCCTATAGACAAATAGCTTCTTTTATCTAAATCTATATTATTTTAATTACTTGATGATGCAAATGATTAGTCCAAATTGAACACAACCAAGGAATTTATGATCTTGTGAGGGAGAGAAACTGCTTGTCAATTTTTGTAATTACATCAATTAGTTTAATGAATGAAGGTATTTCAATCCTACTCTTATAGTTCTTTATTCAATGTATACTGTAATGGAGTAATATAATGTTTGGTTAATTAAGTTCAGATATACGTTGACTTACGATGAACCTCGAAGAAGAAAACTTTTTCTTCTCCGCTTTGGAGCATGTCCTAATTAATGTTAATCACTTTAATTGTCTGGGCTTAGCAAAGTTAATAACATTATCCGATTAATTTTAACAACTAATAATGAGTTTTATGATTAATGCTACTTTAAAAATAACATTTTAATACCTCGAGTCTACGTATTCATTGATAGATTGATTCCCCTTATAATTTTGGTAGTGATGGTTTCCTTTTACCCCGACAAGTTAACTTAGCTCTTTGTCATGTTTGTGGCATCATCTTGCACCACTTATCTCTCTTTTAATAAATTTTGTTTTATTTTCTGAGTCAAAAAAGGATTCGGTTTTCTCTTTACCAGTATGAGAGTGATGACCGGCGTTTTTTATTTTTATTTTTATTTTTATTTTTTTTATTATTAAGGTCTAAAATATGAAAACCCGTTTTGTGATATGTATTTTTATCTGTACAGGTTTTTCTTTTCTCCTAGTAACACTAGTACAAAATTGATTTTTAACTTCTTTTATTTTTTAATAACGAGATCGAATTTAAACTCAATAATAAGTGTACTATGTAATTCTTATATCATATAAAACACATATTATATTGGTGGTTGTGGGAATTGATGTAATACCTGTCTATTTAGAAAAATGACATTTCATTATAGATTTTAGTATAAGAAAAATATACGTTGAATTGATTTGGTATCTTATCTTTAAATTTGTATAGGATTAGATATATTGTTGGATTGAATTGGTTCGAGGATGTGAATATATATGATGTATGATTGGTTGGATGATGAATAATAGATTATATAATGTTAATATATTATGATTGAAATGAAGACATAGTATTTTTAAGAAAAAAATATTCCTGTCGAGATATTAATTAGGATATGCATTGTTATTGAAATTTGTTCAGAAGAAGATATCCTGACTCTACTGATAGTTTAGAATCATATAGAGAAAGAGTGTCAAGTGGTGGAGTCGGAGGAGGTTCATATGGATAATTGTTGTTTGAAATATAGTCTGTAGAGAATATCATATGGGTTAACCCTATCATACAAGGATGATTGATCACGTTAGAATTGTGTGATACAACTGGAAGTTAGTTGTATAACAGGTGTAATATCTGAGTCTATCTCAATGTATAATCTTTTAGAATTAGAGTCAATTATCTATGTAATTGAGTCACTGTCATGATGTGAAAATGTATTTTCTATATTGATGTTTAAACAAAAAATAATATGAGAGTTCTAAATATATCATACCTTGTTGATATAGAATTCTATACTTATGTTATGTTATTTTAAAGCATCTTTGGTTTATTTTTGTTGTTTGTGCTTGTGTTATGTATTTAACTATAATGATGATACACGTGAAGATGATTTAACAAGTGATAAGATTCCATAATAAACTATTTGAGTGCTTTTGACTATGAGATCTTATGGTATGTGTTTTTTATTAAAGTGGTAGTAAGTATTTTATACATTTATGTCGTACATTATTTTTATATCAATAATATTTTTATTTATTTGTTAAGGATATAAGATAATACTGCATATTATTTATGCATATAAATTTGAACTCGATTTTTATATCCACATATTGAATTTTTTAAATAATATATATATATATA
>Ga0209489_103331_pt1 | contig 31479 bp, 19 predicted proteins | sample SiratrowhiteBW_FD_187527 | JGI IMG/M metagenome (GOLD analysis project Ga0209489, IMG submission 187527) | Root nodule microbial communities of legume samples collected from California, USA - Siratro white BW (SPAdes) (version 2) | ecosystem: Host-associated > Plants > Roots > Nodule | place...
ATATATATATATATATATATATATATATATATATATATATATATATATATATATATATATATATTGTCGTGTCCCCGTGTCTTATAATTTTCAATTTAGTCATATCTGCGTATCCGTATCCGTGTCGTATCCGTATCCGTGTTCGTATCTGGGCTTCATAGTGGGAGACACATTGTGGAGGTGCATAGTGGTGGTTTCATGGTGGTTTCTTTGGGCTTGGTATGGTGAGGCTATTTTGGTTGTTGGTGGTGGAAGTTGAGGGCTGTTTTGTGGAGGTTTCATGGTGGTTGTGGAGGTGCATGGGAGACACATTGTGGAGGTGCATGGTGGTAGTTTCATGGTGGTTTCTTTGGACTTGGTATGGTGGGGCTGTTTTGGTTGTTGGTGGTGGAAGTTGGGGGCTGTTTTGTGGAGGTTTCATGGTGGTTATGGAGGTTCATGGGAGACACATAGAGGGTGACTGGTATCTATGTGTATTTGGAGGAAAGTGGTGCACAGTGGTGTCTTTGAGAGGCATGGAGAGTAACGGTTTTGACAGGGGCATGGTGGTGCAAGGATATGGCAACTTTGGGTCTTGGCTTAGTGGTTTTGTGGTGATGTTACGGTGTTTAAAGGTGCGTGCATGGCAAAAAAATTTAATAGACATTTGTTCCCCTCTTTATTTTCAGTTATTATCATCACAGTAAATGAAAAAAGGAAAAACATTCATTCCAATGCATGCTCGAGAAAAAAAAGACCGAAGTGAAACCATAAAATGATCAGGACACAATGTTCACGAGACTTACGCAACATTCAATCTTTCGAGATGTGAACCCCATACCTCTTAATTTTTGCAGTTGTTATGAGAGTATTGGTGAAAGTGGTGAAATGCAATTCAGAACATTCTGAGGCACTCTTGAAGACTTTTTCCTTCGTGTTGGTTGTTAGTAGTTACCCTCTCCTCTTTCAAAAGATTTTTTGTGCTTCTTAAGAGAAGAAGAAGGAACAACCTCCCCCCAAGTGAGATGTTGTGAGTTTCTTTTTAGAAAAGAGGGGATCTCCCCCCACAAGTTGCCAACAAATCTGTTTTTTCAAAGGGTAGGCTAGAGTTGTTGTATGCAAGGAACAAAACCAACTTTTGCAGGAGACAAAAAAACTTTCCAGAGTAGTGGAGGGCACTGTGGAGTATGGGAAGATTTGGGAGAGAGGATTGAGAGATGTCGACGTTTCCTTTTCTTCTTCTTATTATTATTTTATTTTAAAAATAAAATGAAAATTTTAAATTTATAAAAAAAGAAATATTAAGATCAATATATTTTTTGTGTCTTCGAAAATGAGAGAGAGATAAAATCTAAATCATAGTCTTTTTATTTTTCTTTTTTTAAATGAAATAAAAGATAAAAGACAATGATAACAATGTAAATTAATATTTTTTGTACTTTTCTGAAAATAAGTGAAAAAAATAATAAATCTAAACAATTGATAAATTTAAAGCTTAATTTTTTTGATTTTTTTTAATTAATAAAAACATCTTTTATTTAAGAAACTGAAAATAAAAGGGTAACGAAAAAAATTATTTTTTAAGTTTTTCATAACAACAAAATTCAAATTTGATTAAATAACTTTTGAATTTTCTTCAAAAATTAATTAGGACTTTTTATTTCATTTTTTGAAATAAATTTTATTTATCCAGACGAAATTGGGTGTTGACAGATCTCAAATGAAGAGTGGCAACACCAATGCAAGGGTCTATGCTACAAGTGTGGGGAGAAGTGGAACCCGTCCCATACGTGTCGACACCGCATCAACACTTAGTGTTATTAGATGTTGACAAAGAGGAAGAGCTTGAACCAACACCTGAAGAAATAACAGACGAACCCTCTACTCTTAATCTACAAACTCTGTCTCTCCATCTTTCACCTTCCAGTTATTGGGGGTTTACACCTCATCACACATTTAAGGCTAAAGGCACGATCCAGGACTCAAAGGTGATTGTGTTGGTGGATTCAGGAGCGGAGGCCAATTTCCTTTCCACTGATATCGTCTCCTCCCTAGGTTTACCATTAAGCCAGATGCGACCATTTCAAGTTGAGGTTGGGAATGGTGCTATTGAACCAGAAGTTGGGGGCTGTGAAAATGTCGAACTGATAGTGCAAGGTATTTCCATAGTTGCAAACTTTCTTGTCATGGAGCTCGGGCGGTCAAAGGTGGTGTTGGGTGCTGGGTGGGTGGCAAGCCTAGGCAGATTTGAAGGCGACTAATAGCGGTTGACACTGAGTTGAATGTCTTATAGGTCCCAAGTAACACTGTAGGGGGACCCTAGCCTCGATAGAAGCCATGCATCAGTAAAAATGGCTTTAAACGCATTGAAAAACAATGAAGAGGGTTTCTTGGTGACTCCTTTATTCTGATCTGTTGGAGATAACATTACTTCTCCTACTACAACTAAGACTCTGGAATTATTGCAACAATTTGATGATATTTTTCAAGAACCAGACGGTAGCTGGCAGTTCTGTGTTGACTACCGAGCACTCAACAAGATAACAGTCCCAGACAAATTTCCAATTCCTGTTATAGAAGAGCTTTTGGATGAATTAGCTGGTGATGTGGTGTTCTCTAAGCTGGATTTGAAATCTGGTTACCATCAGATTCAGATGAAAGAAACAGACATCCACAAGACTACGTTCCGAACACATGAGGGCCATTATGAATTCCTCGTGATGCCATTCGGGCTCACAAATGCCCCCTCTACTTTTCAGTCACTGATGAATGAGGTATTAAGACCATGTTTATGTAAATTTGCTTTAGTTTTCTTTGATGACAATTTAATATATAGTCACGACAAGGACAACCATAGGGATCATTTGCTGCAAGTTTTTGAGATCCTTAGGAGGAACCACCTGTGGGTGAATAGGAAGAAATGTTGTTTTGAAAGTTTCAGTATCGAGTACTTGGGGCATATTATTTCTGCACAGATCCTAAAAAGATTAGTGACATGATTGATTGGCCTACACCTAAAGATTTAAAAACACCGGAGATTTCTAGGGCTCACAGGATATTAGCGACCCTTTGTGAAGGGCTACAACAGCATCACAGGGCCTCTTACACAACAACATTTACTAGATTTTTGAGAATTATTAGGAGTTATCTATGAAGATCAAGACTGTGTTTCCTCACTTTCACCTTGAGGACAAGGTGAATCTCCGAGGGGCGGTATTATTACATAACCAAGTGTAAAGGAGGAATATAAAAAATATATAATAAAAGTCATTATTAGAGAGTTAGTAGAGGTAAAATGGGGTTATACCTATAAATAAAGGGTTGGAAAGAGAGGAAGGGGAAAAGAATTGGATAGTGGAGTGAATAGGGAGAGTTTGGCCTCTCGAAAGCCAGGAGAAAAGATTTTGTTACTGCTTTATTGTTCTGTTCATCTTTGTCAGTGGTTATTTCCAATTATTAACTCAAATACACTCTGAAATATTATTTAGTTAGTCCCTTATCTACAATTTTGTTGTTATTATTATCAAATAGTTTTACATTCTGTTAGTCAACTTCGACAAGAAACAAGAGAGGGATGTTAGGCTACCCACTAGCCTCTACACTTCCTTTAAATTTAGTGGGCTTCTCATTGTGAGTATGGTTGCACATTTGTCGGGATTTGCTTCTATACCCTAGTTGGTTAACATGAAACCTAGAAAATTTCCTCCGCCAACTCCGAAGACACATTTAGCAAGGTTCAACCGCATATTATACAGTCGTAGGTTAGAAAATGTTTCCGCCAAGTCTAGCAGGTGTTGACCAATGGTTTCTAACTTCACAATCATGTCATCAATGTAGACTTCTATGTTTCGGCCAATATGATCTTTGAATATGTTGTTCATCAAACGTTGGTATGTTGCACCTACATTCTTCAGTTCGAAAGGCATCACTCAATAAGAGTAATTCCCTATTTCGGTAATAAAAGCAGTCTTCTCCTCGTCTAGCCCATACATCGGGATTTGGTTATATCCTAAGAAAGTGTCAAGGAAGCTTAGGATGGTATGCCCGAACACACCATCAACTAGGCGATCAATATTTGATAGCAGGTAGGCATTCTTTGGACATGCCTTGTTCAAGTCCGTGAAGTTTGTGCATATTCTCCACTTCTCGTTGCTTTTCTTCACCAAGACTACATTTGTCAACCACGTCGTGTATTGTACCTCCCTTATAAATCCGGCCTCTGCTAGCTTCTGGACTTTCGCCGCTAGTCTTCTCTCTTCCCCTAATCTTCTTTTCTTCTATGATACCGGTTTCGCTTCTTTGCACACCGACAACTTGTGGGACATGACCCTCGGGTCGACTCCCGACATGTCTTTGGCTGACCATGCGAACAAGTCTCACTTTTCTTTCAACATCTCCCGAATCTTTTGTATGATTTATAGGGCCAAGGTGGCTGCCATTTGCGTGTTTTGTCTGTCAGCACCCAACTGCCACTCCATCTTCTCTTCCTTTGGCTTAATTCAATCGTCATCGTTCTCTCTCGGGTCTAGGTTTCTCCTTGCAACGACGCGATCGCCTCAACAATTGGGATCTCGTTGCGTATTCTCTTCTCGTAAGTGTACCGCTTTGAGACTAGCCACGTAACATTCTCATGCCATCTTTTTATCCACATGTACTGTTGGTACACCACCATCTTCGATCGGGAATTTCATTGCTAAGTTCGGGGTAGAGACTATGGCTCCTAGCTTGTTTAGGGATGGTCTCCCAAGGAGGATGTTGTAGGAGGTGTTAGCTTCTACTATTGGGTATCGCACCTTGATAGTTCGGTACTGATGGTCCCCTCTCCCAAACTTGATATACAAGTCAATGTATCCTCGGGTATCCACCCGTTTGACCAAGAACCCGAAAATCTATTCGGCCATGGGAACTATGGCTTCCTCCGCCAATCCTAACCTTTTAAATGTCTTCCAATATAATATATCGACCAAACTAACCTGGTCGATTAGCGTACTCATTATCACGAAGTTCACGACTTCCACTATTATGACCATGGGGTCATCCTGGTCCGCATCTATCCCCTTAAAGTCCACATCGGAGAAAGTAATTGAAGGCATACTTCATCTTTTATGGCGGATAACAAAGTTAGCAAACTAAACGGCCCTGAGATGCCTCTTTCGGGCAGAGCATGAGGCTCCTCCACCTTCGAAACCTCCAGATATAGTGTTGACGCCGCCTTATACGAGGGTCCTCGTCATTCCTACCCCCTAGACTGTTCGGCATGATCTCTCCGCTCCTTGCGTCTTTCCTTATTAGTTCATCCTGTCGTGTGTAGTTATGAGTTTCCTATTTTACCACATATCGTCATCGATGACCCGCCTGTATCAATTCTTCAATTTTGTCTTTTAAGGCCAAACATTCCTCTGTGTTATGTCCATAGTTACAATGGTACTGACAATGTTTGCTTTGGTGGTGTTTGGAGGCGACAAGATCTTCCTCGGAGTAGGGATGATGTCGGCGTTTAAAGCCTCTTCAAGTATTCGGGTCTGGTCAGCGTTCAAGGGTGTATAATGAGAGAACTTTGGTATCCTCGAGTCGTCCCTGTGCATTAGGGGCCCGGTTTTGACATGCACTCTCTCGTTGGGTTTTGGCTGTTTTGCCTCCTCCATCCTGACCTGGTGTCGAAACTCCTTCAATTCTTCTAGTTGCATGAACTTGGCCACCCTTTGGCGTAGCTCATCCATTTTAGTAGTCGGTTTCTTACATAAGCTGTCGAAAAATGGCCCAGGTTTCAAGGTCATCACCATGTGGTGCATGGCGACATTCGAGTTCAGGTTCCTGATGTTGAGGGCTTCTTTTCCAAAGCGTTCCATAAAAAATCTGAGTGATTCGACCTTTTCCTGCTGCAGATTTACTAGGGCAATAGATGTCAGGTGGTGCATCCTGCTTGTGGAGAACTGAGCTCCGAACTTGCTGACCATGGTGTCAAAATAGTCAGTGGAATTATTGTCGAGTGAACCAACTAAGTGTCGTGCCCTTCAACGAAGAGGGGAAAACTCTGCAAAAGATGACATATACAAGTTGATTTGAGTAACATAAACATCTGATGGAATATGCCCTAGCCACCTTAGTCAAAGAATAAAGAGGACAACGAGCCAAAGGGTGGATCAAGAGTTTTCTAGAAGATTGGGTCCATTTCAGCCTATTTAGGTTTTCAACTAGCTGTTCGAGCCCAAACGCAGTCATAGAGAGATCACTTTGGATAAAATAAAGTATCAAGGAAAAATCCTCTAAATTGTATCATTGTTTAGAATAGTTTAGAATAATTTGGGTCTTATATTTTGGGCTAAGGTAGAGTAGGATTTTAATTTTGGGTCTTGTATTTTGGGCCAAGATAGTATAAGGTTTTAATTTTGGGTCTTATATTTTGGGTCAAGGGTTGTAGAAGATAAGACCCCAACACTCAGGGAGGGAAGCTTGCCATGCAAGCTAAGGCTAGGTGGCACCACATGCCTTCCATGCTTCCTTGCCACATGGCGCTCTCCTGATAGAGAGGATCCTCTCCATTCACAGCTTGCTACTTGTCATGCTCTCATTTGAGAGTTTTTTAGACACTTTGGCCTATAAATAGAAGTGTTCACTACATGTAAAAATAAACTTGATTGAAGTAATGAATTGTTAAATTTTCAGCTCATTGTTCAAACTCTCCTTTGAGATTTCTTCTCTAAAGAAACCTTGAAGAACCTTTTGATAGTTGGCCGAACCTCTACCAAGAAATCCTTCATCACCTAGTTCACTTCATTTTCAATCATTCATCTGCCTTCCTCAACGCTTCATCTTCATCTTCAACCATTCATCTTCCTTCTTCAACGCTTCTGCATGTTTGAAGAGCCTTCTTACATTCTTTTGTTTAGTGCAAAGCTTCTCTAGTCTTCTACAAACTCAAGTGGAGATCAAGGAACCAAAGCATCATGAAGGCTGCCCTATCACCAAATACACTGCCTAAATAAAATTACGAGACAAAAAGAATTCTTTGTCTGATGAGTACAAAGTACAAAAGATACATGTACATCTTAATGATTGTATATCATTCAGGAATGAATTTGAGTATAAAAGTGTTGGTTACCACATTACAAGTTGAAAGACAAAAATGAAGATAATAGTCATGAGGCGAGAAATGATGACCTTTTTATAGAAATTGTGAAGTATCTTCCAATCATTTCAAGACTTAAGAGTTTGTTTGTGAATCTAAATGACATTAAAAACCTTAGATAACATGTAGATGAGAGAAAATACGACGAACTATTTCGTTATTTAGTTGATTCTATATCCCATAGAGGAACATTGATTATGAATTTTCCCAATTCAATGAATCTTAGACTTAGTTTAAATATAAATATAATGAATCAACTTAATAATTTAAGTATCAATAATCATAATTCATGACCTATTTTACACTATTAACACATCACCCTCTTTAGGCACATTATCTTGTTTCAACACCGTCAGCACTCATGTATGCACTTAACTTCTTCTCCACTATTATCGCCTTCCTTTATCACTATCCTCTTCAATTCTAACAATACATGTTCGTACATCTATATTATTGGGCAAATCTTCCTCATTTACGTAATTATCAACATTAGTTGAGAGATATTTCACAAAATTACCAACCTCAATCTTATTACGAATTACATATATTATTGAGCAAATCTTCCTTATTTACGTAATTATTAACATTAGTTGAGAGATATTTCACAAAATTACCAACCTCAATCTTATTACGAATTATATATCTAACAAATTTTAAGACATAAAAATTTTAAGACATGTACATGTATTAGTATTGAATTCCTTTAACTTATAACTTAGACATCATTCATTTCCTTTTCACCGATGTCTAAACTCATTGTACCCATATCAAATTCTTTTCAATACTTAGCACTTCCAAATCATTCCTATTTTAATTGTTCACTTTATTAACATTTTTTTTTTCTAAGTATGAGATGTGGTTTTCTATTAAAAATTCTCCTATAATGCATTGTAAAAGACATCCTACCCCCACCAAATTAATATTTGATTATTGATATTTATTAAAAATCCCAAAATTAACAAACTCAACAAAGTAGCTGCACAAATCTACCCTGCACTATATGAAACTAATTGCACACCCGAAAATAGGACAAAGACACTCCACAAAAGATACTTGAAAACAAAATTAATCATGCATTTAACTTCCACGAAAAGTTTTTTCACATCACAGTAAATATCCTTATTTCTGTAATTCCCTTCGTTTTTTCTTTTAACTCTTGGAGACAGCATTTTGTTCTTTCCACCAAATAATACTTTCATGTGCACATTTAACAAAATTTACTGTTATATTAAATTTAACAAAATTAAACTTATTATATTAAATTGTTTTTCTTTTCCTTGTTGTACTACTTAAAACAAAATACCCTTAACAAAATTAAACTTATTATATTAATTTTGTTTTTCTTGTTGTACTACTTAAAAAAAAATACCCTTCAAAATGTATAGAGTGAACTGAAATTTAGTATTTCCCAAAAGCAGAGCACAGTGACCCATTCGGTGAGCTCAAGAAACTGAAACAAGAGAAAACAATAGAACGTAAAAAGAAGGGAGGAGAAAGAGTAAAGATTAAGGGTTTTGTGGGGAATCATAAATCAGAGATATTAGAGGAAAGGATTCAATGGTAACCCTCTTTCCTTTCTGTTTTTTTTTTTTTTTTTTTTTTTTTTTTTTTTTTTTTGTATAAATTGTAAAGATATCAGATACATGTGTTTATCTTCTTAATTTCTCTGATGGTTTGTTCTTATTATCTATGACTCGCACCCGTGTGGAAATGAATTTCAATTTTTGCAAATCGGAGTTGAATGCTGTCAATACCGTGAGACATGCGTGGCATTTCAGTGGGGTTTGTTAATTTAACTTGATGTTAGTGGCATATGAAGTGTTTGATAAAACGCCAACTTTGGGTGACTGTTTGCGATGTCAACATGTTAACTCGCGTGTGTAAGGAATGAGAGCGGCTTATCTGTTATGAGTTTGTTACTCTGTTGAGTTGTATTACTTGGTATAAGTACTTTGGTGTAAGCATTCCTAGAAGAACAAAGTTATTATTCACGAACTCTGAATTTTCGCTCTCTTTGCTTAGTTGTATTATTTTTTGTCCTTTTCTCTTGATTTTGTATATACCTTCATAGTGGGTCCATTGGTTTGAACCTGTGCTGATTGCTTCATGGTAGGGGTACTAAATTCTTTGGGTTTTAATTACTATTTGGTATGTCTTTACTGCTATTGAGTTGATCTAAGAACATTGTAGGACTTTCTGTTTGTCCTGTGAGGTGTTCATTTTAATCTTCGATTCGGTTTGAGATGCATCATGCATGCTGGCTGACTTAAGTTTTATGTGAATATGATCTGCTTATTTTGAAGCTATTTACACTGACCTGGGTCTGCATGTTGGTAGTTTAGATAGCATTGTCTGATAGCCGGTCAATCAAGAGGTGAATATGATATGTTGTGAATGACTTTAAAAGGAATAGTTTTCCCCTCAATTTTGCATTTGTGCTTTTAACAGATCCTTTACATAACTTTATTTGTTTCTGTTATTGATAGGATGGGCCTAGGGAGGCCCAAATAGGTGATTAAAGACTAGATGATTTAGATATTATCCTTTTAATAATGTTATTCAGTTTTATTTTAAATATCTTAAAATTTAGATGATGACACATGTAGTATTGTCATTCATTCGGTTTGTTATTTAATGTAGGGTTTGCTTTGTATTGGGTATCAATGAATAGAATATTAAAGTTTATTTTATCTTTGGCCTCTCTCTATAACTTTTTCATGGTATATTGTTAGGAGTAGCAGTAGCTTGGTTCTTTGCATCCTGCCAGTTATTATTGGTGTTCTATTTTTTGTGCTGTATAAACAGGATTCTGGAAATGCTTTTCAGAAGCCACATGAGTTTGAGTTTGGCTACTTAGGTAAATGCCACTAGTATTTGTGGGTCTTTTTTAATCAAAACTTTAACTATCAATCTTCTTTGACTTTCACTTCCATAATTTTTGTGTTCAGTGTTGTAATTGACCCGATCCTTTTCAGTGCATTTTGCAATATGAATCTGGTGACTAATGTTTGGCCCTTTCTTCCATCTCATTTTGCAATGGATGCTGATTCATAGAAGTGAATTTGCATATCTAGAATAGGAATGGTTGTTAAGGGTATTATGGGTGTTTAAGTCTCACATAGAGTAATATGAATTGCTTGATAAAGTATGTAAGTGTTTGGCTCTCCCCCTTAATAGTTCGCTTTTGAGGTATCTCTATACTCAATAGTCATTAATATTAACAGACTTGATTATTTTTGCTGTGTCCGTATCCAGTATATGATTTGCATTACATATTGTTTCATTGGTATTTTTATTATGCTCATAATGGAAATAAAATCTAAAACCTGTATGAACGGTGTGTTTTTCGATATGTCTCATACGAACTTCAAAAGTAATTATGCCCAGAAGCAAATCCAGTTAGTGTTCTACCAAAAAGAAGATTGCCGTGGTGAAAATTGTTATATGACACTACATGCTAATTGCTGTTTTAGTTGTCAGGGAGTTTTGGACATAAATTCTTTCATTATACTCTTTCGCTTATACATTTGCAGTGTATAAATCCAATATCACTTGACTATTGAATACAAATGGCTGAAGCTAGTAGCTCTCAGACAGAAGCCACGACCAAACCTCAACTTATATACCGGTGTAAGAAATGCAGAAGAATTGTTGCTTCAGAGGAAAATATAGTTTCCCATGAGCGCGGGAAAGGAGAATCAAGCTTCAAGTGGAAAAAGAGAAGCAGTGATGCCTCGGAAGCGGAAAAGCAACCAGTTGGTTGCACTTCAATATTTGTTGAGCCGATGAAATGGATGGAAGCAGGTACGTGTAAAATTACCCTGATATATTTTACTTGCTATAAAATATTGTCAAACTTCACACTAACACTTTGGATATGGATTGGCTTGGAAGTACAAGAAGGTAATGTGGGGGATAAGCTTCTATGTATGGGTTGTAATGCTCGTTTGGGTAATTTCAACTGGGCTGGTATGCAGTGCAGCTGTGGAGCCTGGATCAACCCTGCATTTCAGCTGCATAAAAGCAGATTAGATGAGTGCTATATGTAAATCAATCAACTTGCAGATTTTCCAGAAGACCAGAGCTTGAAAAAAAATGAAGGTTATTCTTTTTCTGAACAGAAGACAATGACAGCTTAGCTTGGAAGATTGTATTGTTCAACTCCATGCTTGTTATTGGTTAAAACTTTGTTTTTATAGTACTAATATGCAAAATAAGCTTTTTTTTTCAATTTATTTTTTTTCACTATTAAAATTTTGTTTTCTCAGCATGTTTACATGAAATGACTGGCATGAAAAGTAAAAACACAATGTAGTTTTTATCATGATAGAGGGATAAGAATTTTTATAATGGAATAACTAAGGAGCTAATATTAACTTTTTAGGTTTTGTTTAAGATATGTATAGTTAATATCCAAGACATGATTCGATACTCTAGGGAAAAATGTATAGCTAAGAATCAAGGATTATATCTTTTATTACTTATATCTTCTTTCTTTATATTTTTTTTTCTTGATCATTATGAACAGCGAATCCTTTGTATGTTTTGGCACATTCAACAAATCCTACACGTTGTCCGTGAAATTTTCACTGCAAGATATCTGCACGCGAGTTTCATCTTTTTTCTTTCAGATGAATAGTACTTGTTGTAATGTTTTTGCTCTCTGGGTGCTGTCATGTCCTTTCATCACTGACGGGACCCGAAGATCGGAGTCGCTCTTCTCCGGTGAGTAACCATTATGTTGCTGGACCATCTATGGACGATACTGTGTTTGCTATTGAGCACAACGAACTACTTTAACTTCTTTTAACTCATATACCTATATCTAGGAATAACAAATAACTAATATTCATTGATATTGTTCGAACTTCTCTTGGTGTTAATGGAAAAAATACCTAGATTGATCAAACGTGACCATGAGTATGGCTAACATTCAAATTTTTGAATCAGTTGACTATGTACAAACTTACTTGTTTATCCGTTTTAATTTATTAAGAAAATCATTAGTTTATTTGATACTCAATTTTAAAATTTAAGTAATTATATTTTTTTTTATTTAATATTGAAGAAAATAAATGTGTATTCTTTGAAAAAAATAAAATGTATATTATTTTAAGATTAAATTCTTGATAATATTATGTTTTTATTTATTATTATTATTTTGTAAGAAATATTATTTTATAAATATTTGAGTGGGTATGGTATGAGTATACCCTTTACATGGAGAATGATGACAACACAAATTTCATGTGTTTGGTATGATTCTTAATTTTAGTGATGTATATCATATAATTAGGAATAAAAGTTTTGTTGAATTGAATAAGTCAGAAGTTATATATGATAGTTAGAATATAAATCTTTTAACTTAAAAGTGTAGCAATTATTTCTACTAAAAAGTGAAGCTGATTTTGATGATAATGTTAATGAAAAATGTGTTGAAGATGTATTATTTATTACAGCTTTCATTACATGTGAGTAAGTGAGTCTTGCACAAGAAAATTTACAAGTATATATAGTTTAATACATAACCTCTTTCTAGAAAAGGTTTAGAAAAAAATTTGCAATGGTTTTAATTTTGATTTAATTGATTAAGGATTTTGATAATCAATTAGTTTGTTCTTGATGTATTTTCAAATTCACCGAGAACAAAATAATCAATTCTTGTGTTAGAAATTAAAAGATTTTCAAATTTTCAAATTCTTCTTTTTCAAAGATTTAAAAAAGGTTGTGTTAGAACTATGAAAGCACTTGAGAATGAAAGCACTTGAGAATTCTTTTCAGATTATCTTTTCATTCTTTTGGTTTTTGAATTTGTGGGTTGATCCTATTTGTTTCCTCTTGAGTTTTCAAGGGTGAATCTCTTGAAGGAATTTCAAGAGTTGTGTGTTGTATCCATATAGTGTGATCCAAGGGTTGAATTATATCCTCTTGATTCTGTTCAAGAGCTTATTTATTATTTGTATATCTTGTATGTAATTCACATGTGTATGTGCTTGTGGAAATTCGTAAAGATAGTGGAAATTAGTTATTCTAAAGTTGAAAAACTGAGATTGGATGTAGGATTAGTTTAATTCAGGATGAATTCTTGTGTAATCTTTCTTCTTCCTTATTAGTCTTTTCACATTTATCCTCTTATTTGTAAAAAAATATATTGTGTGATCTTTATCAATTTGGATTGTATATTTAATTGCATTTTGTCTTTATCAGGTTTTTATTTTTTATTTTTTTCAAAAGGAATATAAAGAGGGATAAAAAGTTTCAAGACAAATTTACAAAATCAATTTACCCTTCATCTTGGTTTAGCCTAGCCATAAATCCTTTTCCAACATGCATTCCAAATAATACTTAGTGTAGCTATAAGTGATTGTATTCCACATACCCAAGGCTTTTAGCCAGGAGTGAGTGATTTTCAAATAATAATTGGATTTTTAGTCAGGAGCAATGATGTGTCCAAATTATACTCAAGTTGTTTTAATAAGAGTGATTAAGGTCCAAACAATGTTAGCTTGTATCTTTGTAGTGTTAGTCTGCATAGAGGAACTTGATCAAGTTGATCGAGAATTGGACGTAGTCTGCTATTTATATATGAACCAATATAAAAACATCAAAAGTAAATTCTTCTTCTCCTTAATCTTTTTATGTTGTATGTTATTTATCTCACTAATCTAAGAAGGATATATTTGTCAAAATGTCTTTTAAAGAGCTTTTAGATAGTGTCTCTGTTTTGTTGAAGTTGTGTTGGATGATGACACTTCATTAGAAGCAATTCTTAACAAACTCATTGGTGAATTGTTTTAATAAACTTAAGTTTAAAAATACTTTTTTTGGACATAATCATAAATGAATCCCAAAAGCCTTTTAATTTGAATCCCACATTTTTTTTATAACACAAGCACAAATTAGTTGACCTTACAAGGTATCGAAAGATCCTTTTAACAACCTTCAAACGAGGCTCTCTCAAATCTGACTAAAATCTTGCACACAGTTGGACTTGCGTGTAATGTCCTGTCTACTAAAAGTTAAATAAAGGAGAGAGTTAGTCATGCCTCAATAGACCATCTGATCTACATTCTTACCATTTTCATCTTTGTCTAAGGAAGTAGATGTATGCATATGAATCTTCATTGGCTTTGTGTCTACCATGTTAAACTTTTTTAGTATCTTACTTAATGTGCTTTTATTAATGGACGACAATGTTATTCCCTTCTTTTTTATTTGAATCCTTAAGAAGAATATTAGTTTTCCCTCGTCATATTCATGCCAAACTCTCTCTACATTAAATTAGAAAAATCTTTACATGACATTAATAGTACTAAAAATAATATCATCTAATATATTTTACAATAATGAAATCCTTGTTGCACTCTTTGTAGAATAAGGTTGTATCAACCTTTACTCTCGCCAAACTATTTTTTAAAAGAAAATTAATGTCTTATGCACATTATACCAAAAACATGATACTAAATGACCCAAAAGAAAAATTTAACCTGAGACTCAAATTTTACATGATTGTTATAAATATAATCAAAATATACCAAAAACATATGTGGGCATTAATTGTTTAGAGAGAACATAAATGATAGAAAGTGACAACAAATTCAAAATTCAATTAATTCTCTATCTTGATTACAGATAAATGCACCATTTACTCAATGCCCAAAATTGGATAGAATCTATTTTAAAGATTAATATAACAACTTATATAAACCCACTCTTCCATAGTAGTCATACCAAAATCCTCCTGCAAACCATAAACAACCTAAAATCACAACATGCACAAAAAAACGTTTTTTGAAATTTCAAATCTTGAAATTGAAACCCTATATCCAAAATATCAAATTTTTTCCCAAGTAGTCATAGTTTATTTCATATAAATGCTTCTTAAGTCCTCTTTGAAACCCTAGACAACATCACACTGCACCAAAAATTGTTTCTTGAATTTTGAAATTTGAAATTTGAAATGTTGAAATCTGAATGGATGTATAGTGCAGATCTTACCCAATAGCAAAAAAATAAGTTTTTCTGAAATTTGAAATCTTGAAAAATGAATGAATGTGTGGTGTAGATCTTACCCAATTTGTTCTTAGAAGTATAGATCTTGTCTCTTTTCATTTGTGTTCCAACAAAACATTATCCATAATTATCTAAGAAGACAACTTTAAAACTATAACAGGTCAATAGTCTATGTTAATATGATTAAGTTATATTTTTCACAAAATCCATACAATTAAATTTTTTAACATTAGATGTTGCTGTTTTTGGTGATTCTTCCATGCAACAATTTGTAATTGTCCAAAAACACACCTTTAACACTGTAAAAAGACAATAATGTATGTTAATATGATTAAGTTATATATTTTGCACAAAATATAAATCATTAAAATTTGGAACCTCATGTTACCTTAATCTTCCATCTTTTGAGAATGAACATCAAAAGTCATAGAAAATGTATCATCTTTATATAAGGAACTTGACATTTTAAAAGCAAAAAAGGTTAACAATTTTATCCAAAAGTAGACGAACTTTAAGCTAAGAATATGTTCATTTTTCAAATGTTGCCGCTTTTGATAAGTGTTCCAAAAAAAACATTTGTAATCGTGTAAGAAGACACCTGTAACACTGTAATAAGAAAATAATCTCTTAATATTATTAACTTAAATATTTTGCTTTGCACAAAACATATTAAAGTTTGGTATTTTGAATCTTACGTCATATAACGAACTTGACATTTTAAAAGTAGAAAAAAGTTAACTTTACCCCAAACTTTAAGCCATGAAAATGTTCCATGCTAAGATGTTGCAATGAACATGTTCACTATTTAGATATTGTTTTGAAATAGTGAAAAAATGTTTTGTTAATGAGACATGGTGTAGAGTAGATATTGTTTTGAAATAGTGAAAAAATGGTGTAGAGTAGAGACACACAAAATACACCATTAAAATTTGCAACCTCATATCTTATCTTATATCTCAATTCAAATCTTTCATTCATATTGAATGCCTTGAAGCAAGGTGAAGAGGGCGAAGATCTGACATCTAGGGTTGAAGGAAAAGAATGAGCAAGTGAGGTGTAGAATGATAGAAAAATGAGCGTCAATAGCGATATATAAAAGGTATCATCCTTCTTAACACTTAAAAGTTAAGAACTTTAGTCACAAGCATCATGCGAGATGCAAAGCAAAGACTCAAGGAAGAGATGCAGACCAGAGAAAAGCAAGATGCAGATATGAGATTACTGTTTGAAAGAAGAGATGCAAAGTAGAGGTAACAATGTTGGAGATCTTCCGTCTTCGTCCAATGGTCACTGCCAGATCCGATGTTACCTCATTTTTGGTATCTTTTGATCAGCTCAAAAAAACAAAATATTTAGGAAAAGATTAAAGTTTGGAACTTGAGATGTTACCTCTTCAATGGTCACTTAAGTTGATGCAATGCAACAAAATATGAGAAAAAACCTTGAAGCACGAAATGAGACCGTCGAGAGTGAGAGACACTTCACAGAGAAAAAATGAGGGAGGCGAGAAATGAGTCTATGAGAGTGGCGTGGCAGACACAGAGAGTCACAATTTGGTGTGGAATACGTACTCTTTGTATCTTTCCTTTTAATTGACAAATTTTGTTTTGATGGTCCTTTTGAATTTTTTTTTTTTAAAATTTTCATAATTGTTACACTGTGTTAAAACTTTCTGTTCTCCATGTATTTGTTATAATTATATTTTAATAAAGATAGTAGCTCACCACAAATTTGACAAATTGGTAGAAATTAAAGTTGATCAAATTATACTTTAATGAGAATTACTCTAACACTTACAACTAGAACATCAGAAATGGTATTCTTAGTTAATGAAATTTATAATTTCTTGCAATATTTTCTTTCCTTTTCGTAATATCTTGTTATTTATTTCTCCAATCATTTATCTTCTTGGCCCTTTATTTAATCTTGCATTTTAAATTCTCATTATTACTTGCTTTTTTTACTTGTTTGCTCACTTTCAACCTTTTAAAAGCTTTATCGTTTAGTAGTTTGTGCAAGTTTTATATTTCTTGTTTTTATTTTTACAATTCTTTTTTCTTTGTAATTATTAATTTAAAGAAGCATTTAACCATAATTTTACTTTAATCATATATAAAATATCATTGCAACGAAATCAATTTTATATAAAACTACAAGTTGAGTATTTGAAGATTTTTGAACATGTATGAAGTGTAGAATGAAATCTATATTCTCATAATTATAAAAAAATATATGTATATATATACATCTTTAATTTGTTCTTGAAAATTGAGTGTGTTGATATAATTTGTTTCATATGTGATTTTAGTCGGTTCAACATATTCAAATTGAAAATTATAACACTACTAACCTAAATAAAAAGAACCCATAATATTTATACATTTTGATTTATGAAAATTTGTAATAAAAAGAACCCGTAACATTTGTCTATGAAAATTTGTAATGATCGATATAAAAAGTTTTCATGGAGAAGAGTTTGTTACCATGTTTAAAGCCTTATTTCATATTAAATTTAAAATGCTTTATTGGATTGTAACTGTTAATAATGATTGAGTAAATTGAGTTAAATAATCAAATGTACAACTTTAATTTCATCCTTGCAGCAAGAACAGCACAGATAGAACACTGTTTTTTCAAGATTAACTTCGACTTATATTGACACAGCCAAGAAAGTAAAGGCGTTTTCACTTCAAAGCTTTGTGTTGACATCAATAACTAGATAATCTAGGGTGGAACATTGTACTCAAATGGAACCAGTAATCACATTGAGTCATTCAGAAGGAAATCTACATTTTGACTTAAATTTCTTATTCACCATAACTTAGTGTCTTTGCGTGTTGCATAAAAAAATATGGATAACAAGAAAGAAAAGAATATAAACACAAAGCCACTATACTCTTTCTCTTTAAATTTTTATGATTTTACTCTATGAACTTGAAATATGATGATATATGAAGTATGAATCAATCAGAACATCCATCTGGGTGAAGGAGAATGAACAGGAGTTTGCCGAGGAGGCTTGCTTGAGCTGCTGTTACGTTTCATGATCGAGGAGACAGTGGGGCTGAAATAGTCATTGCTTCGCTGAGAAGTTGCTGCACCTTGTGAGTACATTCTCTTCACATGCATAAAGCTTCTCTGATTTTCCACCATCATTCCACGAGCAACTTGGCTTCTTGGTGCAGCACCCCACCTGTTGTAACTTACACAACTCTGGCTCCTTCCCACCTGCTGAAACTTCAACTCTCTGGGACTGGTGTAGTTCCGGCTCTCGGCCGTTTCGGCCGAGTACATCGTCTCTCCTTCGCTGCTATATCCGTTTTGCATATCCGGTACCCCCACAGGAGATGAGCTAGACTGAACCTCGCTTTGTGCAGCTCCATTGACAGACCCTGTTGAGGAAACGTCTGGAATAGGAGTTGTTGGCCTTGTGTGCTTGTTTTGTTCTCCTTCTGCTTGGTTTTCAGGAAAAGGGTCTTTGGTGTGATTTTCAGCTGACTTTGGTTTGGATGATTGTGCCAAAACTGCAGTTTTGGCTGACCTTGGAGGAAAGTTTATGTCCAAAAGCTGCAATGGTATGTTTTCTTTCCTTCTGAGTGGCACAGAAGTTACTCTAGGAGATTCGTATATTTCTGGGGTGGGAATTCCCTGTACATGAGCAGCATTTGGATTAGTGATCAAGCTTTCTTCTTCAACTGTGTTGGTAGCAGCAGAAGAGCTTGGTCCCTGATCCCTTGCCTTTGAGGCATTGTTTGATGAAGATGTGGTGCCGCCGCCATCATCATCGCCTTCTGCTGACTTGAAAACTTGCCGCAGGGTGAAGGAAGCACATGAATGCTCACTCTTGGGGCCAGTAGACATCAATCGCATGATAGGTAACTTTGGCTTGTTAAGCTCATCAAGGTTGCCTTCCCAATGCTGGTTTAACCAGTCGCATATGACAGGAATCGGTATGCCGAATTGCATGGGGAGTTCTTTCTTCCAAGAGGATGATGACGAGGATGAAGTTGAAGGTGATTTGGTGTTTGGTGATGTGGCTAACTTCATAGGATCACATATCATGAAAGCTAGATTTCCATGCACATCAAAACCTGCAGAACCGGGACTCCATTGAATTCCATCAGTTGACAATTTTATGAGATTGTCAGTGGCTATGACCACCTTTCCTTCACCAACAGTGAGCTCCTGTTTTTCTGTGTAGCCTAAAAGGTAAACTACACTTCCCAGATCCAGATTGGCTTTACAACTGGTCTTCAAGTAGTGAGGGTTTTGACCCTGTGCATTTGAGTCCCCATCCGCATCATCTAAACCCACAATTGTAAGATCTAATACAGAACTTGTAATGAAAAACCTGAAAGCAAGTGAATACTTTAAGTGATGGTGCCTGCCACAGATATTTTTTTTTCCATAATAAGATAATAGAATTCATTGCCGAAGACAAAAAGTTATATCTTCTAGAGTAGCTCCTATCCCTCCCCCTCCCCCAAAAAAAACTGAGAATAGCCTAGTAGAAAACACTTAAGTAGAACTCTGCTATCTCTTTTGAATATCAATCAAAAGAACTTTTCTGAAGGAATGTCCTATTTACATCATTTTGATGTAGCGCGGTGAGGCAATCATAATTTAAAATAAATCACATAAGCTATAAAAATCATTAAAAATTAAGACAACTATGTAAATTGCATCATAAAACACAACAGTATACAAGCATTATGTAATTCAATATATAGGTCTACAAAGTAAACACAAACATAAAATTGCAAAGTTGAATGAAAACCAGATAAAGATAAATGGTGCTGCTCTTCAAAACAAAAGGTCATATGTATTTACTTGTGGAAAAAGGTGCTGGGAGAAGCTTCAGATATACTACTCGAAAGTGTTGACTGAAGTTTAGGAATGTAGAGTCTGAATTGAGATGATAAATATTGAATTACTCAAACTAAAGCAAACTTTCATCGCACATTCAATACCACGATAATTGTACATTCTGACACATTCTGCATTCGTGGAGCCAATTACTGTGTAACTATGTTTTATTTTGTATTATGAATTTAGCTAAAAGAGTAAAATGAAGTAGATAATTACTAAAAACAAAATAAGCAGAAACCTGTTTGAAAGGGGAAATAGTAAACAGAAGTTACTCAAGCATTATAATGAGATGTCCATAACTTTATAAAATTCTCAGATTAAGCGTGCTAGACTAAAAGTTACAGGGCCTTTCAAAATGTATGATTGTATTGAGAAATATGAAGAGATTACAATGAGCTGAGAAACTGCTAACAGATTACAACTGAATAGCTAACTATACAGCTGTCATTGACAACTATCACACTCTCATGTACCCTCCTCCCCCAAACTCATGTGACTCAAACTTACTAAGAACTCTGAGCTTGGTCCTTAGAGCAGTGAATCTGTCCCAGGAATAGGGTTAGTGAGATGTCTGTAGCTGATCCTTAGAAGGGACTTGTTGAGCACCTTTTCATTAATAAAGAGCATGTCCAATTCCATGTGTTTAATTTTATTTTTTTTCTGGAACACAAGCCAGGACTGTGACCGAAAAAAACTGTAATATACTGCAAGCACCAGCAACTGATCTATTAAATGTAGAGTCGTTCATATAAGCTGAACCAACTTGGAAAGTTTAATCCAACAGGGAGATTTTCTATCACGCCAGCTCCATGAAGTAAATACTTTATACATTTTTATTTTGATAAAAGGAGTGGTTGATTAGGTAGAGTTTTGACCTCAATTCCCACAAAGTAATCCAAGGACCGAATTGCTTGAGGGCAGAAACTGACAGTAGCTTGAATATAATTAATATAAGGGACTGAACCCCGATGTAGGAGAGGAGCCAGTAATAAAAATGTCATCCTCATAGATCAGAACATAGAGACAAAAACAACAGCTGTTGAGTATCAGTAAGGATGAATCACATAGTGAAACCAAAACCAGTAAGAATTTTGGTGAGCCTTTCATACAATGCACAGGGGTTGTTTGAGACCATAAACTGCTTTATTCAGTTTGCATACTAGATTGGGATTGCCTGATTTGACGCCATCTTCTTGATTCATATAAACATCCTAAACTAAGTAGCCTTGAATGAAGGCATTGTTAACTTGCTGTATAGGCCAGTGATTTGAAAGAGCCAAAGTCAAAATGATACAAATTGTGACAGATTTACAACTGGAGAAAAAGTTTTAGGGAAGTCACAGCCAGGAGTTTGGTGGAAACTCTTAGCAAGAAGTCTCGCTTTATACATGTTGATAGTATCATCATGATTTTCTTTATTCAAATCCCCCACTCACAACTAATAGCTGTTCTTCCCGGAGACAGAGGAACAAGAGACCAAGTCTTATTAGCAATTAAAGCATAAAATTTCTCTTCTATAGCTAATTTCCACTGTGGAGAAGATAAAGCTTGCTGAACAATGAGAGCTCAATAGTAGTTAGCAGTAAAAGGGGATGCAGCCTGAGTTTAACTATACCAGACTTAGATCTGGTCTGCATGGGATGGACAGATTTGACAGGAATAGTGGTAGAGGGTGTGACAAGTTCAGGGATAGGACTAGATGTCAGGTGAGGATAATGGTGTAGACACTCAGAAGTAGGAGGTGGATTATATTAGTGGGTGTCGAGGAATAAACTGAAGGTAATGACACCAAGAAAGAGTAATTTGGATGTAACATCTGATGTAGGTAAGACAGGCCCAGAGGAAGCAAAGGGAAATTTGATAACAATAAAAACAACAGCCTTAGAAATATACAGTTACCACAACAAACTAAGCAAACATTTTTAGCCTTTGTCATGAGGGTATTCAAAAGTCCTACATCATCTGTCCCAATTCTTAGAGTGCATCTTATATATCTATTGGACAACTTCACTTAATGTCAATTGGTTTTAAGATGAAACATGACATGATAATACTAATTGATTACAACAGTATAACTAACTATACAGTGTCATTCACAGCTATGACAAATATCATAATTTAATAAATGAGTCCAAACACTTTTCAGGTTTGATTTAATTTGCAACCCCTACTAAGGAAAAAAGCGTGTTTTATGTCTACTTTTCTTTTGGAACATTAGCTCTACCAAATTAGATTATGAAATTTAGAAAAATGCTAAACAATCAAAACTATTTTTTTTAACTTTGAATTTGTTAGGTTGTTTTGATTTTATGCCATGTATCATGGATTGTTCATTTCTGAAACACTATGCATAACATTAGACTATTGACACCAATACACACCACACAAGCCAATACTTACATTAATTCTTAATAACTAGCCTGGTTTGCTATGCCTAGAAATAGCTACTTGTGACCATAGATTAAATCAATTCAAAGTTTCAAAATAAATATATAGGACTCTGTACTTTACAGTTGGTAGTTCTTTCTATCTGCTAGTAGGCCATGTTGGTGAGGATAGGGTAGACAGTGATGAAACCTAAATACTTGGGCTTATAAATATGTGAATATGCAAAACAATATGAATACACCACCTAATGGAAATTGAATCACGTGATACTGATACACAGTTGTAAAGTTTACCTCCCAAAAGTAATAAACTAAATTAGTATCCACCACTAATATTCTACATGAATGTCCTTGATAAAATGAATTAATGTTAGTTACAACTGCTAACAAGCATAAAAAAATTTCAAACTTCACCGAATTGCAGGTATACAGAAAGTCAACAAAGGAAGAAAAATAAATCACCAAATGAACATAAAATCGAGACGAGAAGAATGTGCTGTGAGATGTGTCCCAGTGTTGTACAGTGATAAAACTAGCAAGAAGTATATTGTGAATACGTAAATAGTTCAGAAAACCAATATGTGCTAATATTTCATTTTAATTGTTTGTTGCTCCAGTGCCAAAAAGCTCGGTTCCACTCGAACAACGTAGCAAGTTCAAGTCTTGCAAATATTAAAAAAAAAATAAGTAATAGAAGCTTTTGCTACAAGTGAATCTGCCCGATCCAACTTGAATAAGTCAAAGCCAGAAGTAGCTTTCAAATACCAAGATCTCTTACCAAAAACACATAACTCTTTCAAATTCTAACAAAAACGTGTTTCCAACCTCTAGAACTGAATTTCAATCCAACTTTACCACATTAACTGCATTGGTTACCAACATCAGAAACAAATCTCAACACAAAAGCCAACCACCTTGCACCTCAATATCGTTTAATCCTCCACTAGCCTACTTCTCCTACCTAACAAATACATAAAAACTTAACACCTCCCAAATAAAAAAAATATTTTCAAAAAACAAAAGATAATGACAGTTTGACTACATTTTCTACCAACTTGAGCAAGAAAAATGAAATCACAGCTTTATCGTCAAATAGGGGTACCTCTGAGGAACAAGAGTTGCAGCCACACCATTGTGCAGCCGGATCTCGGCACTGTCGGCGGCGACCACCGAGGGAAGATTGGTGTGAGTGGTCAAGAGAAGGTTCCGGTGGATTAAAAATCCGGTACCGGAAAGCCCATTTGGAGAAATGCCGGTGATTGTGGCCATGGCTTGACCCTTCCCCGTAAAGATTGCAGCTTTCATTCTCTCAGACTTGCTCACCCCTTTGCAGAAACACCATGATTCCCTCAGACTCACACCCCCCATGGCTGTGTGAGTAATGGGTATCTTCAAAGACTTCAACTTGAGATCTAATGTCAATCAATGAGGCATCTCAGTTCCAAGATCATGGGTAGGGCAGCAACAATAAAAAAAAAGAAGAAGAAGAAGAAGAGAAAACAAAATAAAGTGCAAAAGATTGAAGTTCCCTTTCTCCCTCCCCACTTCTTATCGTAGGACTTTGTCTTTGAAGGTTGTAAAAATGGTGTGTTGTGGATTAATGTCATAACCCAAAGTACATTGTTGCTGCTAAAATGAACACAGTTTAGCTTTATTAAAGCTTCATAGTTAGAGAGGAAGAAAAAAAAAACAAAAACATGAGTTACAGAGATAAAAATCCAAAAGTTGCACAAAAAGTTATTATTATTATTATTATTATTATTATTATTATTATTATTATTATTATTATTATTATTAAAATAATAGTAATGATCCCATGTACAAGTTTATATCTGCATCTAATTATAAACGCAAGTTTATTAATTTTTATAGTGAATATGATTTTTTTATTTAATTGACAATGTATAAATATTTACAATGATAAAACTTAGTTATCAAACTCTAAAATTATTACTAAATGATGTTGTCTTGCAATTTTTTAAGAAAAAAAAATAGTTATTTTAAAAAGTTAAGTTACATTCTTTTAATAATTATAACTCGGTTCAGTCAATTCTGAAGCTATACTATTCATGATTGATAATCATTGAGTTATTGTCAAAGCTTTTAAATTAAACTGAGTTTAAATGCATAAGGTCAACTTAACCATACTACTCTCAATATTTAATCAGTGAAATTTAAAATGCTTTTATACTTTTTTATAATATTCACATTAATTTAACATTTTAATAATTTAGTAAAATTATTCAGATCAAATAATTTTAGAAAGTTTTTTCAACATACTTCATGGTTACTCTCACACTTTATTAGAAGATTATTTGGGAGATACTTTTTTAGTAATATGATTACAAAATTCAAAGGACCCATTAAAGGTAAAAATGATCGAGTTGTTATTCCCTTATTCATTGCCGACAAAAATTATTATGCAACCTTCTGAACTTGCAACTCAAAGAGCAAGTCCCGTGGATGAGTTGTTTGGTGTTAAAACATGAATATATGATTTTTTTTTTTTGAACAAAATAAAAAAAAAGTGAAATAAAATAATCTCTTTATAATATTATTTTAGTCATTTCTTCTTGCAATCAAATGAATTTGATTGCTCAAATAGTCACTATCATATTTATTTCACTTTTAATAACTAAAATTATTTTCTATATATACTAATTAATGCATGTATATATAGTTCTATTTAAGTTACATGTTACGGATATTCCCTACCTACGATAATGGAATATTTCGGCGAATTTAACTATGTGCCTCAATAGATGGTTATAATTATTGACACCGAAAATTTTATATTTATGGATGATTTAATATTAGTTTTGATTCTAATTTTTTTTAATAAAATGTAATATAATTTTTTAGTTTTTCTTACTTAATATGGTTTTTAATTTTATTGAAATGATATAATGTATTTGTTTAGTCAGACTAATACTAATATCGTTAAGAACATGATGATTTAACCGGTGATAATTAACTTGTAGATATTATAATGTGTGCAGATTGCACGTATAAAGGGGAAATTTGAATAAGAGGATTGGGTTGCATAAAAACAGTTAGGATTTAGAGAAAAATAAAAGTGAATAATTTGAGATTTGAGGATCAAGGAAAATACGCACAATAGATCTTAATTTCTCCAAATTCTCTTTTTTCATATACCAAACTCTACAAGACTCACCTCCCACTTTCAAAAGAGACCAAATTTTAGGAAAAAAAAAGGACTACATTTCTTCAACCAAGATCAAATTTCAGATTTTTTTTGTGAAATTGTGTTTCAAGGTTATCTAGGTGTAATGGAGACAGAGGGTGGAACAGTAGGGACGGAGGATTTGTAGACCTGTGGATGAAGTGGTGCCTATAAGTTGTGATACTTGAAAGAAAGAGAAAGGTGAGAAGAGAACACTAAGATAAAAGAGAGATTGTGAACATACTTAATATGCATAATAAACTAATATTAAAGGTAACTTCAATCTTGTTTAGTGTTTGTAACAAGTTCTTATAAAAAAAATATGCATCACATCCATGATCGAGAAGTCTAGTGAAAAAAAAAAAAACAATTTCAATTTTTGGAGAATCTAATACTAGAGTTTTATTTAAGGAGTCTCGTTACTTCCTTTTAGATATAAATGCATGTTTTGGAGCAAATGCAATGCAACACACAATGCTTCTTTGATTATTCATCTATAGAAACATATCAAAAATTGTTTTTGAATGCTTTTATAAAAGCTTTGGATGACTCCCTTCAAGGATCTAAATGAATAATTTGCAAGAAACAGGTTAACTTTCTTTAAATCCCTTTTTAGAATTTACTTTATTTTTTCAAAGTGAACAATATAACTAGTTTCACCCTTCCATTAAAAAAATACTAAAATATGAAGTAAATGGGTAGAAAAGCTTAAGCAAACATGACTATGTTTTTGTCATGTATTTATAGTTGTCAGATTTTGATTATTGCATAGCAATCTTTTCCTTGATGATATCATTTTAGTTATAATATTATTGTTCTTCAATCTAATTACACAAAATTAATTGATCTATCTTGATTAGATATATTTGTGTCTTCTTATGGAATGTCACATTTTCCTTTTATATTATATTAAATAAACATGAAAACAATATGTAGTATATAATATCAAGATTATATTTATATTCATTTTTTATATAATATCAAAATTATATTTATATTTATTTTTTATATCACCTTGTAAAAATTCTCATTTGATTAGGATCAATTCTTTTTATATATTATATAAAAAGACGTTGTAAGGAATGATTAAAGTGTTATTATAAAGAAAGATAGCAAATTAACCATTATGAATGACTAGTTAAAACATGTAATGTGTTTACCATTTAAGATTGATTTTATATATAGGTAAATTAGTTGTTTAAATAATTTCTTTATTATCACCATCATAAACACTAAACATATATAACTATTTTGGAACATATAACCTTTAAACTATATAATCATTAAACATATATTATCATTAGGTGCGTGTAACCTTCATCCACAAAATCTCTTAGATTCATAAAATAATTACATGAATATAGTCATTTAAGATTTAAGTTCTAACAAAATAGTTCATTTCCACCTATCTTAGACTTAGATCGCTATGAGAAGAGATTCAACCACAGACGAAATAAGATTATAATATTTAGAATACAAAATTATTACAAATCAATGTAATAAAAACTTAATTATAAAAAATTCATCATTTATAACTTAGTAAGTCAAAACTCGTTCATTCTCGTAAAATAAAATTAATTATCTACTTGCATATATAATTATCGACTTCTAAATTTATAAACTTATGTAACTACCAATTTCAAACTTTTCATAACAAAAATTTTGATTATCAGGAATCAAATTCAATATTAAAACAACTCAATCATTTAATCTATTTAGAAAAACACAATTAAAAAAATTATTTTATTTATTTAACTTTATTTATAAATGTTCAAAAAGCTACAAATATGGTTAAGAAAATATCATTCAATTTTCTCCACTATTATTATAATAATAATATTATTATTATTATTTGCTCTTAACTTGGGGAAAGACCCTCATTCCATGTACTCTACACACATTCATTGGAACTCATCTACCCTAAGTTTTCAAGAAAATTTATTTTTGTTCCACAAATTTGGTGGCATTATTTGATTAAGAACAATACACATAGGAGATTGGTGTTTTTAGTACGAGGAACAGGCAGGAACAAGAGTGAGTTGGAGCATTATACTATGGTGAAAAGTTGAAGACGTTGAAAAAGAGGAGAGATTTGGTTAAAGCGGATGGAGAAAAAAAAGCCCATCGAGAACACGTGCTGCATTCGCTAGTCCACTGTGCCTCCCCATCTCTATCTCTTTGACAACGTCCTTCATTCCAAGACCACTTGTTGCACTTTCCCTCTTCCCCTTCACGGACCTTCCCCTCTTTTTCTTTCCAAATAATACAAAAATGTTCAAGCTTTCGTGCAATGGGCTGGACCGGGTTCACTCCCTCGCCCAATGCGGCTTCGGTGGCCGCCCCGCCTGTGTTGGCCCTCGCCGGAGGCGGAGCGGCATCGCTGGGTTCCGCTCGCCCGGCTTCAGGGCATTTCCTGTGGTGGCGGTCGTGTCGAACAAGGACGGCGCGGTGGCTAGCCGGGTGGAAGCAGAGGGTGGGACGCTGGCGGACCGGTTGAGGCTGGGGAGCTTGACGGAGGATGGGTTGTCTTATAAGGAGAAGTTCATTGTGAGGAGCTACGAAGTTGGGATCAACAAGACTGCCACTGTGGAAACCATTGCTAATCTCTTGCAGGTTTTGATTTTGATCTGTTTTTTCAGTGGGGTGATTTGATTTGATTGCTTCATCTTGGTTGATTGGGTAGCTGATTGGGATTTTGAGCATCTGGGTGGTTCTGGTTCGTGTGCGTTTGTGCAAGTTTTAGATTGGGAAATAGTATTTCTTTCTTTTTGGTCTCTTTCTGAAGTGAAAAAATGAAGATTTTTGGCAATTGGGGTTGTTTTGATTCTCATTATTGATGTTCTGAAGCACAATTTGTAGATTTGTGGCATTTTTAGGTTGTTTGGTTTATGTTTGCAGCTTTTAGTTTTGCTTTTTGTAAGTGCAGATTTGGATGTCACAGTATTCCAGGAGTATTGGAGTATAAGATTTTGGAAAACTGTGTTTTGTTTGTTTTTGTTCTTTATGGTTCCTTTTTTAGATTACTATTTTGTTTCCTTCAATAATTGTCATGTCAAGAAAATTACTCTCGTTTCTGATCTTGGTGGTCTGGTGAAAATGCCATGATGTTTGCTCATTGTAACACCATCATTGCGTTCCAGGTTGGAGACAAGGCAGTTCCTTAACTCATCCAAACTTAAAGACAATAATCAGTTGGAAAAGTTAATTGATTTTTTAAAGTATCAAATAAATTTGGATGAATTCTAGAAGCTCCTTGATTAAATAAAAGGAAGACAGATCTAACCTTGGCAGCTGAATTTATCTGATATAGAGAACATGTGCTATTATTGTATTCCTTGTACGAAATCTGAAATGTCTGGTGACTGTGTTGCAGGAGGTTGGATGCAATCATGCTCAGAGTGTTGGATATTCTACTGATGGTTTTGCAACCACCCCTACGATGAGAAAATTGCGTCTCATTTGGGTTACTGCTCGCATGCACATTGAAATATACAAATATCCTGCTTGGTGGGTTCTTGTTTTTTTATAAACACTTAGTTTATATACTCTAATTTGAAAAGTCTAACATAGATGATTTCAACAGGAGTGATGTTGTTGAGATAGAGACATGGTGTCAAGGAGAAGGAAGGGTTGGAACAAGGCGTGATTTTATAATGAAAGACTATGCGACTGATCAAGTTATTGGAAGGGCAACAAGGTAAATATTTTTCCTTCTAACTGGATGGTTGTGAACTGTGACTCTTTTAGATATTTTCCTATTTTAGTTTGATCACTTTGATGATAAATATTGTACCTATGCACTATATTATACTCTGTTTTTATGGCATGACTCCTTTCGGTTCATGAATGGCAGATCAATTGTTAACAAGCAGTAGGATATGCCTTCATTTTGTAGGATAATATCTTACCACTAGTTGTTTTCTAAGCAACCTTATGCAGGATGCATCATATGCTTTTCCTTCTTATCCCTTTTGTTCATGTATTGTAAAATCTCTTTCCTCATTTGAATTCACGATAGTTTCTTTTGGTACCAACCATCAATGGTTAGCCTATAGAACATATCCTATGCTGTAGTAGCAAAAGGATAGGAAACTAAACTACCGGTTATTAAACTTCATCCCTAGGTCAAAAGGATGCTAGGGATTTATAAAAGCATAAAACTTAGAAATAGTACTATCCAAAAATCTATATCTGATGGAAAATTATCCATGGATGCAAATCATGATACATTGACCATTAATTCCTTTGCACTATAAATTGGTTTATGTCTAAATTTTGACATGTTTATGTTTTGTCGTATATAATAACAATACTGTCTCTGGTGAAATAGTTTGTTTTAGTACTTTCATAAAGTTGACCTTTTAAATTTAATTTTTCAGCAAATGGGTAATGATGAATCAGGACACCAGACGACTCCAGAAAGTTTCTGATGATGTTCGAGAGGAGGTTTTGGTTTATTGTCCTCGAGAGCCCAGGTAGTCGTTTTTCTTTCTCATATGCTGGTAATGCATTACAAGATACACAAACTTTGCCACATGATTTCTTTTGTTTAGGTGCTCTTAAGTCTTATTCATTGTATTAATAATAAGACTTGATAAGCAGAAGAGCTAAAAAGTCTCTAGCACTTCTGAGCTCATTAGTGCAAAGCAGGATACGCTACTTGATCAATATTCTATATTCTTATAGATTATAGAATAAATCAAATTATAGTTTGGCATCTTGCACGCATCAAAAGTGCATTTTCAAATGACTACCTTTATTTGGTGGTAGGAGGGAGGAGCTTACTTGCTTGATATAAACCGTGATAAATGACGTGCAGCTTGTTAGTTATGCTTAAGTCATTGGCTGGGTAGCAAATGAAGCATCACTGATGAGGCTGTCATTAGATGGTCAAATAAAATCTGGGACACGTGTTCACATATGTAGCCTATATATTTCAAATCAATTAAATCTATGAATTAAAATCTGACACTCATCTTATTCCGTGATTCTTCACTTGTTCTATATCAAGTCAGGGGTCTCCCTCTGTCTAATTTCTACAAGTCTATATTTGAAGTGTCTCAAGTCTATTGTGTCCAGATGTAGGATAAATTACAGTCACTTCCCTTTGAGGTATAAGTATAATGATACACCAATATCCCTCTCTTTTTTGACATTATCCTGCCTCAATACATATAACAATATAAAATATAAGGGAAGGTCTATGTTAAGGGAAATTGTTCATGTTATATAAATTGAGGGAGGTTTGTGTTAGATGAAAAAGATTGAGGGATATTGAGTATAATATTGATAAACCTCTGATGGCATGAGTGTAATTTGTTACATGCACTTACGCATATACATTTCAAGAAATATTATTTATTATTTGTAGTTAAACATTTTCCTGAAGCAAGTTTCACCAATAACAATGAGTTAAAATGAAGGAATAGAGGTCTGCAAACAAGCCTCTTGATGTTATCTGAATTTACCTCACTAAAACACTTCTGAACATACGGAGAAGTGCTATCTAAAGATCATCCTACATAATTCTATAACTGATTGGACTCTTTCTGAACTTAATGACCTTTTTAGCTCTTTATCAACTGCTCTTGATGGCGGAGTCATAGTGTTGAAAATAACTGTTTTCATCACTTTCATAATCAAGAATCAACTATTGCTAATCTCTAGAATTCTTAATTGATGAATAAAGGATATTTATCAGAACCATCATGAATATTATGAATAACTGAGCGTGGAAATTGATACCATTTCTATCAATACAACAAACTTGGATTCTATTACTTTCAGCAGCTTCTGCACTTCCTGTCTTTAGGAAAAGATGTGAGGAAGTTTCATAGTGGTTTCTGATAAAGTTGTGGGGACCTTTACTTCGCATGCTATCTTCCATTATTTAAAAAAAAAAAAAAAAAAAAAAAAAA
>Ga0209489_103332_pt1 | contig 31478 bp, 17 predicted proteins | sample SiratrowhiteBW_FD_187527 | JGI IMG/M metagenome (GOLD analysis project Ga0209489, IMG submission 187527) | Root nodule microbial communities of legume samples collected from California, USA - Siratro white BW (SPAdes) (version 2) | ecosystem: Host-associated > Plants > Roots > Nodule | place...
CAAGAAAGACTTGAGCACTGATAATCATATATCTGAGTCTTTTATTCTAGGGTTCTATTTGAAAGTAAATAACTAAAATAAGTTACTAGCTTCCCTTACCTGATGAAGATCTCTACAACAATTCTCCACCCGATAAAGATGCTAATCTCAAAATCTAGGGATCTAGAAAAAGTTATCAGAACAAAACCAAATTTTAGTATAATCTTAATTAAGTTGAGAGAAATACTTTTCTCAACTGTCTCTACTAAGATTGATGACAAAAAACCTAAGGAAAACCAGAGATTAAGGGATCTATAGAGCAAATACGAACTTACTCTGTTTGAGATTCTGATCGGTTAGAAATGATCCTTAACTCCTTAGCTACTGCAGGGTATATTTAGATTTTAAAACAGATGATGTATGGATGGAGAAAAACTAGAGAGAAGGGAGAGAGATTTTTGAGAAAGAGAGAGAGGCACGGGGGAGAGAGTCTGGAGGTGCAGGGCGTCACAGTTTTTGAATTAAATCGAAGTTGGACATTTCTTATACGAACTTTTGTGAGTTATTTTATTATTTATGTTAAAATTAATATAGATGGTTTTATATAAAAAAATTTAATATGTTATATTAATTGTGTAAAAATATTATTTGTGAAATGTAAAAACGATGTATATAATTATTAAAACTATAAAATATAATTTTACGAAAATTATAAAAAATGTTAAAAGTATAAATATTATTATTATTATTATAAATACTGTTAATATTATTGTTATAAATATTATTAATATGTGAATTATTACCGACAAAAGAAACTGTCATTAACTTGACAGACGCTTTACAGATAGAATTTATCTGTCGGTAAACTGACTTATAATTTACTAACAGATAATTTGGTAATAAATATTTTCGTCAGTGATAGTTGTTGACAAATTAAATCCGTAAGTAAATTAATCGCAAAATTTTTCTTCACTGGAATCTATCGGTAATGACATCTTACCAACAAATAATTTTTTGTCTGAAATTTATATTTTTCTTGTAGTGTATCTTGCTTGTAATATACACTAGATTTTGATCTTTCGTTCAACAAACTAAGAGTTTATTTATTTTTTAATGTTGTCTTAACAAGATCACAAATGAAAAAGTTGAAGCTATCCTAACTTATTATAAGCTTCCCCAATACTTATATTAGCTAAATTGTATCTCGAATGATATTGCATTTCAACTATCCTAATTAAAGCATCGTCTAATGTATGTATGGATTGTTAGAAGAAACTAACAAGACCTAACCTTATAATAATTAGAAACATAGACGAATGAAAAATTATCAAATAGATCGTTATAATATTTACTGGTACATAAACAAATTATAACCTGTTTTTTTTGTAAAATATTCTTTTCACTTTAACAACATTGTTCCTATTGATCTATCTATTTATGTTAAAACATAGACATTTATGGTTTGATTGGGAACAAAAAGAAATATTAGAAGGGGTGGGTAGAATAAGTAACATTACAAATGAATAAATAATTTCAATTAGAAATTATAATGTAAATTAACAAATATGATAATGTTTTTAAAGACCATAATAATACATTCATGTTTCAATAAATATCATTAATTAACACTAACACATGATTATACATGTACTTTAAAGATCATAATTCTTCCTACTTTTACAAACTTTTGCAAATAAAATATTTAAAACTGTTTGGATCCTTTTTGTCTCCCACCAAGAATTACTTGTCATTAATTGTGTATGTAAAAATATTATTTGTGAAATGTAAAATTACGATGTATATAATTATTAAAACTATAACATATAATTTTACGAAAATTATAAAAAATGTTAAAAGTATAAATATTATTATTATAAATACTATAAATATTCTTATTATAAATATTATTAATATTAATATTTTCTTTTTATTATTATTATTATTATAAATATTATTAATATGTAAATTATTACCGACGGAAGAAATAACGCTTTACAGATGAAATTTATCTGTCGGTAAACTGACCTACAATTTATTAACGGATAATTTAGTAGTAAATATTTTCGTCAGTGATAATTGTCGACAAATTAAACTCGTCAGTAAATTAACTGCAAAATTTTTCTTCACTAAAATCTATCGATAATGACATCTTACCAAAAAATAAATTTTATCCGAAATTTGTATTTTTCTTGTAGTGTATCTTGTAACATACACTCGATTTTGATCCTTCGTTCAACAAACCAAAACTTTATTTTTTTAATGTTGTCTTAACAAGATCACAAATGAAAAAGTTGAAGCTATCCTAACTTATTATAAGCTTCCCCAATACTTATATTAGCTGAATTGTATCTCGAATAATATTGCATTTCAACTATCCTAATTAAAGCATCGTCTAATGTATGTATGGATTGTTAGAAGAAACTAACAAGACCTAACCTTATAATAATTAGAAACATAGACGAATGAAAATTATCAAATAGATCGTTATAATATTTACTGGTACATAAACAAATTATAACCTGTTTTTTATGTAAAATATTCTTTTCACTTTAACAACATTGTTCCTATTGATCTATCTATTTATGTTAAAACATAGACATTTGTGGTTTGATTGGAAACAAAAAGAAATATTAGAAGGGGTGGGTAGAATAAGTAACATTACAAATGAATAAATAATTTCAATTAGAAATTATAATGTAAATTAACAAATATGATAATGTTTTTAAAGACCATAATAATACATTCATGTTTCAATAAATATCATTAATTAACACTAACACATATGATTATACATGTACTTTAAAGATCATAATTCTTCCTACTTTTACAAACTTTTGCAAAGAAAATATTTAAAACTGTTTGGATCCTTTTTGTCTCCCACCAATAATTAGAGTTCGACCCAATATATGGTCTTAATTTAAATTTTATAAATAAAAATATATAATTGAAAGATAATATTTCATCAATTTTTTTATAGAAATAATCAGTGAAATTAAGTCTTTTTACTACTAACATTGTTTATTTAAACTTAAAATTAACATAATGAAAAAACAAAGTGGTATAGAATTAGGATCACCTAAATAATTCATGTTATACTGATTTAAAAGGTTAACATAGTAATTTTCTTAACCATTTAACAAAATTTAAGAACATATTTGCATTCGTCCTGTAATTTTAAGGATGAGTTTGATTTTTGTGAAAAGAAATGTAAGAGAAGAGTGAATAAAGTAAGAGATAATGAAAAATTGATCATTTAAAGAATAGAGAAAACAAATAATTTAATAAAAAATATATAAATCTAACTTTTTTTCTGTACTGAACATAAGAAAACATAAAAACCAGCTCCATTTAATAATATAACTTATTATGTTTAGTAACATAATATATAACAATATAATAATTATGTTGATTCATTATGATTTTTAAACTATCTTAATTAATTATGGACACTCATTAATATAGAAGTTTATACTTTTTTTATAACAATATAATAATAATAATAATAATAATAATAAATCAAATAATTTAAAAAATATTTTTATTTTATTTTTGTTATTAAAATTTTTATAACAGAAATTTATTTTTATTTATTTTTCTTTCTTTATTTTCTGTCTTACTCGCTAAGTTTCTTTTTTCTACTAAGCATTTTCTTAGTTGTACAAACCTTTTTTATAACTATTGGTCTTATAATGATAATTAGATTGAACACGTTTTTATTTTTTTTATCTTATTTGTACTACTTGTCATAACTATTGGTCAGGTAATAATAATTAGGTTGATCATGTTTTGATAACCTTTTCTGTTTACTTTAATCTTCTTACATTTATTTAATGGTTTCAATTTGTTTGTAGGTTTTTTAGTTTATTTCTGACCAGTCTTATAAATTACATGTGTAAGATCACATGCAGGGAACTGCACATATGGGACATGATAATCCTTCCACTAGCTGACATAAAATATTAGTCTAGTTGGTTTGGTTTCTATTAACATTTTAAAATCAGATTGATTATTGATTTTTTTAAGAGGTTTGATTATTGGATTATTGAATTATTGAAGGTGATTGAAAATTTAATGATTACTGGTATTATTGTATTTTTTTAAAAAGCACGTGCAAGTACGAAAAAAAAACAAAAATAAAAGAAGAAAAACAAGTACAGTGGATTTAACCAAAAATCACCAGATAAGAAATTTAAGAAAAAAGATAATGAAAAAAAAAAGTAAGACTAGAATTTTATTTAAAAATAAACTTTAAATAAAAAAAGTACAAAGTTTATAATTGAAGGATACACATTAAAATTTTTACCTCAATTATAACTTCATCTCTTTAGTTTTTTTTTAATTCTCTTTCAATTTAGAGAAGAATCTAAATTGATATAAAATCAAAATTATGTCCCTGATGAGGTAATAAAATAAGAAGAATAATAAAATTATTAAAATTAAGTTTTGAGTAAGTGAATTATTTCATAATAAAGATAATGTTTCGGATAATTTGTTGTTAGTGTAGGATTTGATATATGGAGTTTTGTGAATTTGTGAAAGTTTAAAAAAACCATCCATTTAGTTAGTATGCATACTATAAAAGAAAGTTAATATCTACATTTATTTAATGTAGCTAGTGTCTAGACGTGTGAAGTATGTATGGTTGAATTGAAAACTGTATGCTTAAGATGATTTAGGGTAAATTTGAGTAATGTGAGATGTAACTTTATTTTTATTTTTTCTAAAAATTTGAGATTTGGTGTTTTAGAGCTTAATAGCACTTAAGCAGTTTATTATTCTCAAATAACATTCAATTGTAATAATTATCTTAATTACTCATCAGTGTTCAAGTAACAGTGTAAATGTCTAAGTTATGAAGATGATAACTCGAGTAAGAGCTTATAGTTTGAGAGGAATAACCAAGACAACTCTTTTCTCTGAGAGTGTTAAGTTAGAATGTCACACGAGTTCTAGAATATTGTAATTCATGTAACCATATGAAGATGCTCAAGTAAGGGGTTGTTGCTTAAGTGAGGGTTGCTGACTCAAGAAAGGGTTGGTCACTCAAGCCCAAGTGAAATCGTGAGTTTCATGTTTCTAGAATTGTTATAAGTGTTTTGATAAGCATGTTGCTAAAGCAAGGTATGCTCAAGCATGGAAGTAAGCATTTGAGTGAGGAAGAGACACAACCTAGTTTTGATATTGGAGATATTTTGCTCAAGCGATGTGAGATACTTAAGTATGAAAGTCTTCTACATTTATGGCAAGTGAGGTCACTCAAACGGGAAGAATTTGCTCAAGCAACATGTGAATAAAATATGATATGCAAGTTAAGATGTATATAGGTGAGAATGATGAATCATATGTGTAACATATACATGAAAATTGAGATGTATATTGATGATAATGATAATGAATGATGTGTGTGGTACGTGCGCGCGTGTGTGTGTATGTATGTAAGTTGAGATGTATATTTGTGAGAACTGTGATGAATCATGTGTACAACACATATATGAGTCAAGATCCACTTACTCCATGAGTAAGTGAAATGAGTAACTCTTAATATGTCACTAAGTTCTCAACTCTATCAGGCTGATCTACCTTAACCTCACGTACCTCTAACCCCAATGTTTCCTTCCCTACCCTTCCATGCCAACCAACTCCCTAAAATTACCTAAAGAAACACTACCCGTAAACTCATAAAAATTAGACAGAAAGGACATGATTACCTCAAGGAACAAATGCTCTACACCTAGCCACTACAAAACTGCTCAGACATCAGATATTAGCCAACTACAGAATATGTGGTCTCGATGAAAGGATCCCTTCCTCCTATTTATAGAGTTTGAAAGGCAACGACTTAAAAGATGAGACCCCTCAACTCCCAACCATTGGATACAATAGCTACAAATCCCTATAAGGGCTTACACTCTTATTTCTTTCTTCAAACCCCTTTATCCTATGGTCTTGAGCTTGGGGGACTAGTATATAGGTTGACCCAAGAACACATTATGCCACATATTAAGACCAAGCAAACCAAAGAAAGTGTAAATTTTTCATTTAAATTAAACCATTGTCAAACCAAACTTAGCAGACATGGCCCAGCCAAAAGAAGTCTCATCTCTTGCGACCATGGCCCTTCGACCTTGAGGGGCTAGTGTACTATATGAGGGTTAAGGTGTCATTGGTAGAGGGTAGACCAGACACTATTCGAACCACATACTCTATATAGTGTACTATACGAGGGTTGAGGTTTCATCAGTTTAGAATCGACCAAACACAACTCGGTCGTGATTGCTATATAATATTATTTTTTCCTCTGAATACAACCCACCTAATCGCTCTGACAACAACAATCTGATAAAGCTATAAAGATCAAAACCATATTATTGGACCTCTATAAATAATGCAAGAAGCTTACACTACAAGAAAAAAGCTATTTAGAGACAATATTTAGTTACCAAATGAAATGGTTGCTAATTGTGACCAAAATAGTCACCAAATTAAATTTTAATTTCTAAATAACTACAAAATAGAAGTAACGATTGAATTTAGTAACCAATTAAGTCAAATAATAGGTATCTAACATTAGATACCAAAGTTTTAGTGACCTATGTCATTAGATTCTAAATTAGTATCTAATTAAGTTAGAAACTAATTTAGAATCTAATAGTATATGTTACTAAAACCTTTGTAGCTAATGTTAGATACCAATTATTTGACTTAATTGGTCATTAAATTCAATCATTATTTCTATTTTATAGTTATTTAACAACCAAAATCTAACTTGGTAACTATTTTGGTCACAATTAGTAACAATTTCATTTGATAACTAAAAATTGGTCTTTAAACAACCTTTTTCTTGTAGTGTTAGAATGAAAGATACGTTTTCAATCTTGCTTATAAGTGTTCCAATATCTAAATACTTACTTTAACATTGAAGAACTTTTTGTATATATTTTTTTCTCCTTTAATAAAGACGAAGATCAAGAACTAAGCATCTAAATCCAAGAACACCTCACGACAAAAGACTCTTTCCATATCCAACAAAAACATTTTCTTTTGTTTTTTTCCTTTTTTAAATATGTGTCGCTCTTCCTTAAAATAAAATTATATAAAAATATCATTTTTCTAACTATTCAAAAGATATATAAGAGATGCTCCAGTTAATAATAAATAATTTATTTTGTAATGCAAGAATAAATTAAAATATAAGATTATTTTATATAAGACTTTGAATTCGGAACAGCACATTTCTAAAATAAATTATGTGGAACGACTATAATTTTACTACAGTATATTAAAAGTCGAATTTCTTGACTATAAACTTAGAAAGATTGAAATTTGTTATATTAGCAACTGAATAATGAGGATTGACAAAATTTAAGTAATAGTAAAATGAAAAAATGTTTGATATAAGATAAGCTCCGTGGGCATATCGAAAAAGAGAGAATATATTGAGAGAGATATTTTCTTTTGCAAACAGTAACTAGTTAAGTTTAATATATACAACATTAATAGCTAAACTAAAGTATAGAATTTATATTATAATTTAAAAACTAAAACTTCACATATAAGTTTAAAGGGTTTTTTTAATGGGGGAGAAGATCTTCTCTTGCTACCGTTAGATAAGCTTCAAGTAAAAGGTTGTTATTCACATGAACATCAAAATGTTTGCATGTAAAACTTCATTATGCAATCTTTCAAGTTAGAGAGAGATAACTTTACATTTTACACATAGAATCATTTTACATTTAGAAAAAGAAAAAAAGAAAGTCTTGGAGTTCAAAATTAACCATGTTATCCTTCAAGCTAAAGAGACAACACGAGATCACTATTGCTTGGACTCAAAGCCAAACCACGAACAATAACCATTATCATTATTCTTTACACATTACTTAATCTTTCATGAGAAGCAAACACAAGATAAACATGAATTTTATCGCAAAACAACTTATAATGTATATGGTAATGATGTTTTTAATCTAAAATTTAATGTAAAATTTTTTAGTCTCATACTTTAATTCATTACATTTTAAAGTATAGTTTCTAAAAATAAATGATGTAATATTTGAAAGTGGAGAAACATATCATTCTTATTAATGTTATATATAATTTGTGAAACTTAAAAGGGTGTTTTTATAAAATTTAAGAGACTAAAATATTTGTTTACAAAGTCAAATTTACTCCAATTCCAAACACTATAAACCCAAATAATTAACATAAGAATGGACCCTTTTCTTTATACATCCGTGTTGATGATCATGTTAACAATGGAAAGTGCTATAGCAGAAAGCTGAAAGGTATCTTTGTTTCTTTTTGTGAGTGGAGAAATGGAATCATTGTTCTTCTGCTTGAATCCATCTTCACATGTGGTGGAGGCATCAATAATTGAGCTCAGCTTCACACTGCAATCGGTATAGCGTTTGGCCTTGTAATCTCTAATGGCTTCTCTAAAAGTGGAAATGGTGTCAGAATACACTTCAAGGCAATCATCTAAGCATTCTTTGATAAAGGGGTCTAAATTTTTCTTCAAAAGATCATTGATGTGAGCATTTGTATCCGTCACGTTGTGCCTTGTTATCTTGATGGAGATTAGCCCTAGTTCTTGGAGGGTTTTGGCATGTTGGCTCTTGTGGTTGGATTGGAAAGATGCTACACAAAATTTGTAGCTTATGTTGGGATCGGTTTTGGAGCAATTCTTGCATGTTTGTTGGATGAGACGGTTGGCAAAACCTAGTGAATGGAGAGAACAAAAGAGGGTTGTGAGAGTGAGCAAAAGGGAAGAAGAGAAAGGGTTCATTTTCTTTGTTTGGAGAGTTTTTTGGACTTGGGTATGCTTGATTAGGGTTACAATGTTGCATGCATGGTGATTTATAGATGGGAAAATGATGAATGTGTAGTGGGAAAATGTTGTTTCTTGATTTGTGTATATGGTGGAGAAAGAATGCTTGCATGGGAATAAATTTAAGTTGTGGTCTAAACAAGAAGGAATTAGAAGCTAAGTTAATTTGGTATGATTAAAGATTGAGTAATTATGGCCAAAAAAGCAAAGAACTTCTAGGGTTTAGGACTTTTTAATTACGTGAAGATTTTGAAAGGATTAATTTGGTCACAAAATATTGAAGTGAGAGATGTGAAAATAGCTACGCAAACTTTACTCAATTATCTTGCCTTTTAAATTATATATATAACAATTATTTAAATGATTGAAGTTTATTAGAAATTACTAGTGAACTGTAAAGAAAAAATGCAGCACATATACTCCTCAGACGAGCAATTCTAGAAATTGCATAGTAACTATAACAATGATTTATAAATAATGTTATATAGGATTTGTGTAAATAGATGATGGGATGGAAAATTCACCATTCTAGTATAATTTCTTGAAAACAAATACTAGAATGAGCAAATTATAAAAAAAAAGGTACAAAATTGAGTAAGTGATGCGTAGGAAACACAATTTCGTTTGAACAAGTCATGTTCCACACACACAACTTTAACTTTTTATTTTTTTTATAATACGAAAACCGTATGTAGTATACATGATTTCGTTTCATGTAATTTTTTTTTTCATATGCATGTTTAATAACTACGATTTTAGTAAAAAAGAAATAACAAAAGTCATATTTGACAAACATAAATTTTGTAAAAAAAATATTTAATAACTACGATTTTAGTAAAAAAGAAATAACAAAAGTCATATTTGACAAACATAAATTTTGTAAAAAAAATAAAAATTATGTTTTAAACACAATTTTAGTAAAAAAGAAAACTCATGAAATAAAACACAATTTTAATAGAAAAGAAAACTCATGAAATAAAATGGTGTATGACAACTATGATTTTTATATTGTTAAAAATAAAAAGTTGAAATTATATTTGTATTGTGCTTTCTAAGCCAGACTTATCAAATTTTGTAAATTTGTTATAATTTAATTTATTATAGCAATTTCTTTAAAAATTACAAAGGATAGTAAATCTTTAAATGTGATGGGACTTATAACTCTGAATCCATGATTACCATCCTTTCTATTTTAGTATAATATTTTTTTGTTGATTAAAAAAGTGATAAAGTAATTATTTTTTAAAATTTAATAGTTTATTTATGATTGTGTATTTAAATGTATAGTTTTAATTTTACAAAATAAGTCTGAGGTCATATTTTGATTGATAAAACTATTTTTTTTTTCTTTGCGAAACAAGTTCATAATCGTTTGACACAAACTTAGATTTTTTTTTTCTTTATTTTTTAATAGAATTATATGTATATCTTTCATGTAAAATAACTTTATTTAAATTTAGTGAGAAAAATATTTATATTTTATTTGATAGGAGAAAGAAAGTAAAATAAAATAGAGCGAAAGATAAGATAAATAGAAAGAAAAATGACTTTAGATTATTTGATAGGATTAAAAGTAAAAATAAAAGAAAATTTTTTCTTATATAAAAAGTAAAATATATATATATATATGTATATAAACAATAACAAAATTACCCTAAATTAAAATTGAGATAATTAATGTGTTAATATATTATGTTTACTAGTAGTACGATGCTAATGTTGTTGGCGTGTTCAAGTTTACGATGATGCTTTTGTCCATCAATTTTTTATTTAAAAAATTAGTATTATTTAATTATACTTTATCTTTATGATACATTTTGTTGAAATTGGGCTGTATACATAATTTTAATAAAATGCATCATAATAAAATTTATTTATCTCAATATTTTCTCGCAAGTTTGAGAGGATTGTACTTTTATACCGGAGCTCATTTAAAAAACGAATTTTTACACTTTTATTTCGTTGTCTGTTTCATGTACCAAACATAGAATAATGTAAGGTATACCTACAACTCTAGTTATTCTTTCTATGTTTGAGATGCTGTATTAAAAAAATTTAAGCACTGCTATTTAAACTCTTAAAAGGTTTATAAATTATATTGTATATATAATTTAGAAAAAAAAAAGTTAATAATAAATAGAGTTTCTCGCTTACACTTAAGGGCATTTCTTCCTCCGCATTTATACATTTTTTTCATACTCATAAATAAAAATTTTCATTTTACTCATTCATTTTTAAAAAATATTTTTAAATTACATAATTTAAAAATTAATTTTGACTTATGAATTATTTAATCTAGAAGTCAGAAATAACTTTTAAATTATCTAATCTAAAAAACTTTTGTTAAAAAAAATTAAGCTATTTAAAAAAAATAACTTAAAGATTATGTAATTCAAAAAAAATATTTAGATTATATAATTTTAAAAAAATAAATTATATAATTTATTTTTTAAATTATGTAAATACTTTTGAGTTTTAGATTGTAAAATAAAAAAAAAGTAAGAATTGTTCATATTTAATAGAACGTAGAAAAAAAATATACCATGGAGAAAGATGGACTGCACTTAATTGGGCCAGCGAATGCGATATTGGACTTTTAGTTTTTCTCTTACTGCTTTTGCTTTCAGAACCTCTATATTTTCCTCTTACATCTCGTGCTATAATATATAATGGCAAATAATCGATAAGTTTTTTTAATATATTATTGATAGTACTTTTAGAAAAGTGTAATAATTTTAAAATATTATTTTTATTATTACATTATAATGAAAAGATGTTAAAAGAAGTTATGAAGTTACAAAAAGCAATAACTTTTTCTATTTGAATATTGATAAGCCATGAGCCCTTTCTTCATTAATCCCAAAAAAAAAAAGTCTTTTTTTTTTGTAGTTTTTGCAATTAAAAGAAGGTTAATTTTTTCATGTATTTAATCAAAAATTTAATTTTTGTTACTTTTTAAATGAATTAATTTGGTCTCTAAAATTTTAAAAAGTAATATAATGTAAATTAAACTGAACAATGTAAAAATAGTTGGATTAAATTGAAATATATTAACAAACAGAGGGAAAAATAACCTAATTCAACCTGCAATTTTTCTTGAATGACTTTTATGGTTTATAAATAATATGCACTAATTCAAAAATGGTTATTCTTGCATATCAAACATACATTGTGGAAAGATAATTAGTGATAAGTTATTAATGATATAATGATATAAATTAGATAAGTTAGAATATTGGGAAACATACATTGTCCAAAATATTAAATAAGTTAGAATAGAAAATTAATGATATAACGATATAAATTAGACTAATAATGTAAAGTATTTCACAATTTTGTTCTTTTCAAATTATCACACATGTTAGGTATAATAAAATCCTAAAACATATATAAAAGATTTTTTTAATTGATTAATAATATAAAATCTTTCATACTAGAAACATTAATTCCGACTAAACTTAAAAGCATAATTCAACTTAGTTATTGAAAATCGAGTTTAACTATTAATATTTGAGTTTAATAGACATGATGTCATAAAACACTACTTTTACCTTATTAAAGAATAAAAATTATTGTCTGTATAATTTTAAAAATAATTATCATAAAATTTAATAAATACACTGCATATTAAATTCTATAGTTTTTTTATAATTACAATATTGGTACAAAATATTTACCTCTATTAAAGTCTTCCTTTTCAGCAAAGTTTTCTCATTCAAACTTAGTAATACATGATTCCGATGATTCACAGTCCATTTTTTCTTACTCCATATATCTTGCAACAGTTGCTTCAATTTTTATTTTTTTTTACATATACTAACATTAACAAATATTTACTTATCCATAAATATATCACTACTTTTATTTTCTATAAATGTAAATATTATTTTACTATATGAGTCACTACAAAAATTTAAAAAAATAATAATTGATGGGTAAAACTTAAGAGTAAAATAAAAATAAAAATTATAAGACTTTCCAATTTGAACTTCATTTGAAAAAAAAAAATGAAAAACAAGTGGATAAGTAGTAGTAAGGTTAAACCCCAACACAAAAACCCTTTCTTCTTCTTCTTCTTCCTCTTCTTCTTCTTCTTCTTCTTCTCTTGTTCTTCAGCTCAAACCCAATCCAACACAACAACCTAAGCACTCACTCACGGTCGTCAATGGCGAAGCTTAAGACGGGCATTGATTCGGCGTTCTGGGACCTCAACGTGGCCTCGCCGCAGTTGCACGACGGCTGGGCCAGGTCCGTTCCCGGAGACCCTTTTCCGGTGGAAGCCTCCATCGCCAGCAAACTGCTCCGGCCCCAGCAATTCTCCTTCCTCCAAAACGCGTTCCCTCTTACCATCGTCGCTCCCTCGCTCTCTCCCACTTCCCCAAAGGATTTGGGCTCCCTCGCTCTCCAGACCCTTCTCCTCAGACTCTCCTCTTCTCGCTGGTACCTACCTTTTTTCACTCTCACACTTCTTGCTTTCGCTACCCTTTTGTTCTCTTTCACGATTGTGACTGTTCTGTGATTTGGTTGATGTTGATGGCAAATGGGGTCTCCAGCATTTGAGAATTGGGAATTCTGATATTTATTTTGTTTTCAAGGAGAGATTTTTATTTTTTCAATTATTAACCGTTTTAATTAACACTTTCTTTTTTAAGATACTTCTTTCTTACTATTGTTTGAAAGGGAATGTTTGGATGAACTTTTCTCGTTAATAGTTTTAATACAGAAAAATTAGAAAAAAAAAATTGAAATTAGCTTATGTATAGACGAGTTTGTAGAAACTGTTTTATTAATTTCTCCACGTGTTTGTTTTTAACTTGTGCTAATTTTAGCGTATGAAACTCTATTTGATGTTTTTCTTCTTATTTTTTCTTTACTAGAAGGGTTTATGAAAATGTTATTATGGATAAACCCTTTTTGGATTACAAATTTTAGCAAGTATCACTTGTCATATAATGCGATTTTGTAGTTTTTAATAAATTTAAATGGGTAGTAGAGCGTGTTAGAGAGTGTTATACTAATGCTTTTCTTTTGGTTATTGGGAAGAAATTTTTTTAGATTAGATGACGTTCTTTTTATGAGGCCAAAGACAGGTACCTGCGGGTATCCTGCATTGGAGGCAACCCTGCTTGAGTTTGCTAGGACTTGAGTCAGTTACAAAGCTCTGTCTGAGTATTTAAGCTGGAATAATCCTTGATCAACTTAATTTTTTTGAACAGTTTTTGTTTTGAAGGAAAAGATTATTTGTAATATTGGGTGTTTTTATTGTGTTGTTCTAAAGGAAGGAGTGTTTTTTTAACATTACTATTAGAAGAAGAAATGTTTGAAAATTCAGGAAATTAATAGTGGCTTGATGTTGTGGAAAACTATGAACAAATGCAGCTGATGTGACTACAATTATGGTCAATGACACTCCACAAACCTTGATGCATGCTTGAAATTGTTGATGTGGACAGTTGTTTAAAACCTTGGCTGTGTAGAGATGGGAGAGAAAAGTATAGATATGATGGGTAATATGATGTCATAAGAAGAGAGATAGAGAGAAATAAGGAGCCTCAATTAGGTATATACAATACAACCTACAAGTGTCCATTTATCCTTGCTCAAAATGTTATAATGATTATGTAATCTTCTTCTAGAAAAGAAGAAAAAAACATGACAAATGCTTTTGTTATTTTGTTGATTGTTATCATGTATTTGATTTGGTTGAATGTGTTGCAGATGGGGTCTCTAGAGTTGGGAAGTCTCACATTACTTTTTGGGTGTGGCTTGTATATCAGTTGGGTCATTTTGCTTAGTGCCAGTTAGTTTGAAGTTGAAATTTGATATGTATCAGAGCTTATAGCTCACCTTGGTAAATCGTCTATTCAAAAAATAGTTTACTTGTTTTCGTAGATATTTGCAGATGGGAATGTTGGGAAGTCTCAAAATTATCTTCCTTAATTCTTGAGGTGCAACTTGTTGGGAAGTCTCACATCGCCTACCTTAATTCTTGAGGTGCCACTTATATATAAGTTGGGTCAATTCACTAATTGCCAATTGACTTTAAGATGAATTCTGATCAGCGGCGCTTGCTTCAAATTTTTGGGTCATTTGAACCTTCAATGGTCATTTATGTTCATATTTCTTTTTTCCATATCTAATTTTCATGTTTTTCCCTTTCTATTTAGTGATTGTGACTATGCATATAATTTGGTTAGCATTTTAAATCTTCTGGCACCATTTTGTTTTTCAAGGGTTTTTTGACAATGGTGAAAGAAAACCCATTATATTCTCCTTGAAAACAAGTGTTGTTTTGTGTGTGTTATGATAAGGAGCCAAGCTCTGCATTTTTTTAGCAGAGTGCATTTTTGGGGCTAATTGTGCTTTGGGTTGAAAACCGAGGCAAATGGGGTTTCAAGCATTTTGAAAGGGCCATTTTGCATTTACTAGGATAGACTTTTCAGTTATTTTCCGGCACTGGAGAAAGCTTTTTGTTTCTGCTTGTTCGTTTATAAATCCAGGTTAATTTTGTTGGAGGGATTTTTGTTGTTGATGGGACAAAATGAGTAAGAGGCCAAACCATCTCTTATGTTTGTCAAAAGAAGTAAACAGAAAATGATAGTTGTATTATTTATATATATCTTGAAAGTAGCAAGGTGATGCCTTATTTAATCATCTTTCATTCAAATATTCATTTCCAAATTTCTTGAAGATGTATTGAGAGCGGTTGCTTGTCATTATCAAGGGGTAAAAGTGTAGCATAGAAGCCATCATATGCATGATAGAAAGCATAAAGGGAATTTCACTGGAGAAAGCTTATCATAACATGAGAGCCAATGACGATAAAAACCTTAGCCATAGTTCTTTGTTATTAGAAATATGATCAGAGGCAAAAAGGACAGCCAAAACTATCTCCAGACAGTTTGTTTATATTATGAACTGATTATACTTTTATAAGTAACATTTAAAATTTCAACTTTTCAGTAACAGCTGAGTTATGATCGATACAGGTGGCTTACAATGAGCGGGCAGTTTCGTCCCAGGAAGCTGATTGTTGATGTTAAAAATGAAATTTCTAATGCTGAAGATTTTGATCTCTCCACAGTCAAGAATGTTGCGAAGCATTTCGTCAACAAGTCACTTTTTTCGTTGGGGTTAACATCGCAGTTTGCTTTTCCTCCTTCAACATCCGTATTGGTTGGTGTAGAGGGCCATGGTGAGAAAGAAAAATTGCGCCGCAAAGTGATGGTTTATCACAAGGCATGGATTTAACCCCTTGTTATAATTCTTTTTCTTATTTTTTGCTGTGAAAACATTTTCCTGTTTGAATCAAGATTGAGATTACATTCGGTCAAACTGAACTATTTTGATGAACATCATTCATTCACATGTTTATATAAGCATATTCCTCATTTCAATGTTGCTGTGTTACCGTGCCATGTTTTTCTTTGTCTATAATGAAATATCTGAAAGACAAGATCCCTTGCAGCTTCCTGATCATGATCTTACAGTGGAAGCAGCATGGCCTCAATTGTTTCTTGACCACAAAGGAAAATATTGGGATGTCCCTGAGTCTTTATCTGTTGATTTGTCATCCCTTTTGTCTCCATCGGGATTGCGCTACCATGTTGGGATACATAAAAACGGTGGTAATCCCCAGCAAGTGAATGCAATGGATGGTAACCTGCCATTGTCTCTGCTGCCAGGGTTATGTGTGAAGACTGCCATTAGTTATGAGAAGATCAAATACCTCTGGAGAGATAAGGGTGCTGTGGAACAAAAGAATGAAGAGGTGGAACAAGTGAATGAAGAGATGGTTCCATATGATGTGCTTCTTAAGGAACCTCATTCAGCAGTGTCAGGAATGATTGGTAATTTCTCTAGACTGTTTGAGATGAGAATAAGTATGTTTTATGCTATGTGTCAGTCACCCTTTGAACATCCTTTTGCAATTTATGGATAGTCAAGTTTTGGCAATTATATTATGCATGAATTGTTTTGTTATTGGTTCATAATATTCATTGTAGGTAGCAGCTTTGCTTCCTGGATTTGGAATGGAAGGAGCCTTTCTAGCACTAATTCAACAAGCAAGAGATCTCGACATAATGCTGATTTGTTTGGCTCAGTTGGCTACTCCTTTCAGCATGGAAAGTTCACAAAAAAATATGGGGACTTAACCAGAGTAGATGCTCGTGTGGATCTTTCTTCAGCTACAGCATTTGCAAAGAAGATTCTGAGTGGTTCTAGTGCTGATGTTGGCGAACAACCATCAGCTTCGCCCAGGCTAAATTTAAGCTTTCAACAACAGGTGAATTTTTTTATGTATTATTATGCAACCACTATGTTCTAGATCAGAAGCATACTGTAGGTGATAATCCTACAACTGTGATAAGGATTGATATAGGAAAATTAAATAAAACTTGTTTGATTTTCCACTTGTAGGTTGCAGGACCAGTTGTTTTCCGAGCAGATTCCCGAATTTCACTGCAGTTTTTGGCCAGGGAAAGTGGTTTGGCGGTAGAGGATTTCATTTGCAGCCTGAGTTACTCTTTGAAGTCTTTTGAGTCTGGAAAGGTTGTTGCTTGGTATTCTACAAAAAGGAAAGAGGGAATGGTTGAGTTGAGAATGTATGAGTAGCAGAATAGTATCTTGCATACAAAGATACACCTTTCACTCCAAGAAGCCCAACTTGGTTGCTTTGAAAGGTTCATTTGTGTAACATTTGATGATTACATGTTGTTGCATTCATCATATGATCTGCTGAAACTCAGCATCATTGATTTTGTAATGCCAAAAGGTTTATTCAGTTGCTTTGTGTTTTATTCATTTTTGGCACAAGGGACTGGCAAAGCCAAGTACATTTGAGGTTCAAACTCTAGAGAGAATCAAAATAGCACTCTTGAAACATGGTGGATTCAAGTGAAACGGTATCATCACCTTCACGAAGGCTCATTTGTGGGGTGTAATAGGATCAGAGGTAGATCACAAAAGTCGTGTTTTTGAAAGTTTGACCATCTAGTCGTCGAGAATAAGTCCACTGATTGGTTTCTTAACACTAAGTTCAGATATTTTTGAAACTGGAGAAAATCACTCAGAATAGATAGAAAGAAACAAATATAAAACAAGTCAAAACTGGTATGAACTGATGTTTCTGAAAAAATTTAAAATATTCTAAAAACGGATAAGATGTATTTAGTTAAGTTTATAAATTGGTATAAGTTATGTTATCAGTTATAACTAAAATTCTTCTGCCCTTCCATAGCGTCTTCGTGATCTCCCTAAAACTTTAAAATTCAATATTGACCTGGAAATGACTTGGGTATTTTTTGAAAAAGAAAATTAAAATTTAATATTGACCTGGAAATGACTTGGGTATTTCTGAAAAAAAAAATTAAATAGGCTTTTTTAAAAATTAAACTAGATAAAGTGTATCCCATTTACATTTTAAAATAAAATATAAATTAGATGACACTTCATTCTATTTACTTTTTCAAAAAAAAAATTTAAATTAGATGAAGTCTCATTCAGTTTACATCTTAAAATCAAATATAAAAAAAATGTAAATTAGATGAAGTATCATTCCATTTATATTTCAAAATCAAATGTAAATCAGATTATAATTTATTTGATTTATATTTTAAAATTTTATAAACCGATTAAGTATCATTTAATTTATATTTTCAAATAAAATGTTACATAATTTTTAAAAACGTAAATCAGATAAGGTGTCATCTAATTTATATTTTATTTAAAATATAAATTAGATGAGAGTCATTTAATTTATAAAATATTAATTTTACTAAAAAGTAAAGAGGGTAAAAAGATAATGTTAACTTTTGTAGTTTTATACAAGAATATAATAAATTTTTTATATATGATATAAAGGTGCGACGAGATAATAGAGATAAAGAAAGAATTCGTCTAAGATATTTTCTCATGGGCGAATACCTGTCGGGCTCATCCACCAGTATTCAATCCACTTCTATGGATTTCTTCCTGCACCCTTATACTTTTGAAAATACCAAAATAACCTTTTAAAATTTATATTTTAAATCATACACTCCAAGATACAAAAAGTTTTCTTTTATTTCACACTAAATAATCTAAATAAACTTTTTATATTTCAAATTAAACATAACATATCCTCGCCTCTTCCCTCCCCCATGAGGATAAGATTAAAAAAAAAAGGTTATTTCATTAAATAATTTATTTTTCTATTTATGTAACCCAACAAGAATTTAGGTTGACATATTTTGAATTGGAGGTGTTTACTTCTTATTTCCTTCTTATTTTGGAGAATTCTTATTTTAGAGATATAGTGTAATACATATTTCGTTTAGTATAATGAAAAAAAAACTTAATACAATTTATTCACTACGATATTCACAACATTAGTTTTTGAATTAGATAATATACACAACTTTGTGAATTGCTATTAACTAATTAAAAATCGATAAAAGGATATTTTGAAATATACAGTATAAAATAAAAATATGTTCTTATTAGCACCATTTGAAACTTTCATATTTATAACTACTGCAAATTGTAGCATCTAGATGACAATATTTATCTTCCAAAACTTATATGTAACAACAATAAAATCTAAAATATACTTGATACTTTCGGATAACAAAATGGTTTTCTTTTAAAAATTAAGGGATGCATGAGAAAATATGGAGGTGTAGGTACTTTAATTAGTTCATCTCCAACTACTGTAAGTTGCTCTATCATTCTTCACGAGTAATTTCATCCTTCGAGTCATGGAAGATTTTGTTGAGCGAGTGATAGCTTAGACAAGGTACAAAAATGGTAGGAAAAGCATGTTTTTTTTTATAGGAAAACATAAGAAAGTAACTCATGATAAATAGAGTAGCTTTACGAACCAAACTCAAATGGATCAGTAAACCTACCCAGAACCTCTATGAAATTTTAACTAATTCAAACAAAACATTGCAATATTTTTAGTACAGTGATATCAATAATAGTAGTTACAAAACTGCCTTACCTTTACATTTGTTGCATCCACAGATTTTGTTTCATTAGATTCATTTGCCTATAAACTACAAAACTAGTGCAATGCATAAAAAAACAAAATCAAATACATTTGTTTTGGTAAAACTAAGCATGAAGATTATTTTGTTACTTGTGAAACTATCTTCATGTTAATTGCATGATATTCAAGACTTTTTCATTCCTACCTACGTAAATCATGTTCTATAGTTTCCATGTAAGTGTAAGTGAGTTTACTGAAGACAGATTTCATGTATTGAATTGGCAAAAATAAATTCAAAGTAATGTACCAAAATAAAAGGTCTATCATTGTTTTCAAAAGACTGATGATCCAAATTCGAGATATTGGACTAAACTAAAACTTCTAAAAAGACAAGGACCAAGAATGAAATTTAGTAAAAAGAAAAATAATGAACACAACATATTTCAACTTAAAGATTATAAATAGTTATGTAACTTTTACGAAGACTAGATCATTGGAAAGGGTAGAGCACAAATTCATGATTAGAGTTTTGATCCAGAAACTACCTGGGGAAAGCAACAAGTTATAATAACATAAAATGAATACAAAATTTAACACAATTAAGAAATGGTTTATTCTAATAAAAATACATTTGTCAAAGATATTATCAAAAATAGTGCACCCCTTTTATTTCATACAGTGGCAAACCCTACTCAACCACAGCCAACAAGTCACTTGCTTTACAGAAGCAGTGCTTTGCATCAGTTCCCAAATCCACCTGATAAATTATGACGAAAAAAGCATTTCATTAGTAATGGCATTAAGATGATTAATGCTGTCAATTGTAATGAGCTAAGTTGTGTCACATTTGTTTCTTTTCTAGTGAACAAAAACAAAATCACATGGCCAATTATGCAGTATTTGAAAGCAAGATTCAACTCATCAATGCAATCAATACTATCACAAGAAACACCAATGGTGCTGTAAAAGGAAGTTAGGATATTAGTGTCCCATACAAAAAAATGGTAAAGTTTTAATTTGTCACAGACCAAATACAATAGCATCATATATATTGGACAAATCACCCTGCAAATACATTTTCCTGACATATGGAACTTAGTCAAAAGAAGTATAAGAGACATGCCCAAGACCAACAACACAAAACGGTTTGGCATAGCATTTGTTCAATTCTTGGCTATATGTTAAAAAGCATGCAGATCAGAAGTATTTTCTCCTTAAATTCTTCTGATATAAATATGATTAATTCACTAAAACATCTTTTTAACAGTTAATATTACAACTTAGAATACTATTAGATAGATAAACACTAAATACATGTACGAATACTATTAGATAGATAAACACTAAATACATGTATAAAAGCAAAAATTTTAAAGTCCCTTTACCTCATAAGCACTCATGTCGGTGAATAGTACCTGGAAAAGGCAAATTAGAGTTTACATTTAGAACAAAACTGGGAGTTGATCTTTAATACTGTATGAGGAGATCATATTCATAATGAGATTATTTTTCTAATGATACCCCCTAAGATTTTCTTAAATTACACTTACACCCTACTTTTTTCACCATTACAATGACATCTCATATCAGGAGATGTAATTGTAGTAGTTTTAAAACTTAAGAGAAAGCATGTGTAATGTAAACAGAGATGACAATGTAATGCTTTTGGAACAAAGAAAAGGTTTGCGCAAATTTAGAAAAATAAATAAATAAATAAAAACTGGAGTCTCAATGTAATTTGAGAAAACCTTTGGGGATGATGTCCCTATAATTTACTCTATTTTTTTTGTTCTTTTATCTTTTGCCAGTTTCTATTTCACCTCCTTTGCAGTAATTAAACCTATACCTTTGTTCCAGCTTTTAGTTCTCCTGCCTCAGAACCAACATTTAGAATCTGAAATATACATGAAAGAAAAACACCACATATTATATCAAAACAAACAAAATTTCCTATGAGAACATTTACAGAACCAAAATACTGAAAGTATCTATGTCTTCTTACTTCTCCCACAAGATATCGCTCAAATTTCACGGCTGACTTGGGCAGCAAAACTCCCCCAGCTGTTTTCTACACCAAAAAACATATTCAGAAATCAGCTATGCATCATGGGAAAAAGTACTGTGTAAGCATACATCAATACTTGTCAGCTGCAGAATAAATTATTCTAGTCTGATACATAACAAACTTTTGCAAACCAGTATCCTAAATTATATCAAATTAGTTCATAATACAACAGATGAAGCCACTGTTATAATAATACATCAGGTATTATTTTGACCATCACTTTATCTGTCAATGGTGAGTATCACAAAGGATATTAGAGAAAGCATCCTTTAATACCAACCAATGGCAGAAGAAACACTGTCAACAAATAGTGTCCAACCAGAAATTCAATCAATTGTAACAAACAGATTGCCATGCTAATGCTACGTCTGCGTGTGTGATTAATACAACAGAACCTTAAATCGGAATCTTGTTATCTGTAAAAATTAACATATATTCAAAAACAATAGGAAAAAGCTGATAAACTATAAAGTTAGAGATCAGAACTAATACTTCTTAGCAGCATCATTCTACATAAATAATGCCTAGAGAATAACCCCTCCATCAAATTAAGTAACATCCATGGCATCAGAACACTATATTTACATATCTTGAATAGGCTTTAGAACACATTCCATACCTTCTACTTACATAACTCCTAAATATTATGCATTTAACTAGCAATTACCTATCATGCACAGCATCATTGGGTCTCACTATAGGTGACATAGGCATCTTTTTTATCAACAGAACAGAAAACCAAGCTCAGGACATTACATTAAGAAACCTCCGAATATTTTTTACTGCGTTTCACATGCACACAAGCGGCACCAATCTGTAGCACATACAGAGAAATCTTCCATTGGCAACACATTACCACAACTTGGAGCTAGTTGTTATTGTAGTTACTGTTGAAATACAGTCACCATAAATTTTCCTTCATGGCACAATCTTAACGGATTTCTCAAAATCACATCAAAATGCAAGTTACCCAAATAGAGAACAATAAAACGAGTCCAACATTCAGATAAGGACCACAATAATCAGAAACAGGCTAGCAATTCCAAATTTCCAAAATTTAAGGCACCAAATGGGAGAATAACCAATTGTTGGAATCTGATATACCATAAGATTAAGAATAAACAACACCCCATGTAAAAAAATTTGGTTTTTAGGATAAGAGTATAGCATACATCTGATAGCTCTTCCAAACGAATAAGAACTCTATCAGCCTGAGGCACAACCTGCATCCCAAAATCATAACTTAGAAGCCAAAAATTGAACTTTTACAAATTTAAAATACGGGCAACGAAAAGGGAATTAGTGGGATGGTGTAGGCTACAAAAATAAAACCAATTCCAAAAACCCTCTTAAAGAAAATAGAAGAACCTTAGTGGGTTCCCATTTTTTGGAAATTGCATTGATCTTCAGAGAGCTTCTCTGCGAAACTGCATGAGACCCAGATGAGAAAAGGTTAAGAATTTGAGTAAGATGTCGAATTTGGCGAACAAAAATGAAAGAACCATACATGAGGGTCTCTTGTTGGAGAAAGAAATGGCATTGGTTTTGTGTAGGAGGGGTGTTGGTAGGGTGAGAAATGTTGATGCCATGGATAAGAGAGGAGAGACCAAACACCAGTTCGAAACAGCAAAGAGTGGAATAAGGAAAAGAGGTTAAACCCTCTTAGGTTTTACCTATTTGGTTGCTAAAGAGACCAATGATAAGATAGAGTGGGTGCCCCAAAAATGTGTTGAAGGTATGAGAAAGTTCTAGAACTTGTTATAAGGCATCTTTTATATAGAAGAATTCAGATTTTGAATAAATATTTGAAATTTTAAAAAAAAAAATGCGTTTTATGTTGAGTTTGGTACAAGAAAAATCTCACAAAGAAAGAACGAAGAAGAAAAAATGTAGACAGAAAAAGTGATAAAAAATTATAAATTAGTTAAAATAAGAGATATGTGAAATAAAGTTACCAGAAAAAAACTAATTATTTTTGCTTGAAAAGAAAAATAAAGTTTATTTATACTTAAATAGTTAATTATGTATTGAAATGAAATATAAAATATTAATGTTATTCTCGTATTTTAATTTTTTTTTACATTTTTAAAGTAAATTTATATATATTAAGACATGATTTTTTCAATAAAATAAAAGTATTTATATACCAAGTATATAAATATAATATATTATAACTGAAAATATTATAATTGAAATATATTAACAGACATTAGAGTATAACTATCTACAAATTCAAATAAAATCAGATTAACCTTGAAACTAAATTTTGTTATAAAACTAAACAAATCTAATATAACAACTTGGACTTGCTATTGACTTAGTCCAATTACTTATAAACATAACATCATTCTTAGTAAGTATTCACTTAATTTATCTTTACTTACTAAATAATTATTATATTTATCTTTAAAATTTTATTAATTTAATTAATTTAAACATATGAGATATTTCATCATTAAAACACCACAACCATTAGAGAGAATTCAACATAATCAAAGCTGGGTTCACTCCAAGTTAACCTTAGTTTATCTTAAAACTATTCTAACAACTCAGTTTCATATATAAAACATATTTATGGATGATTTATCAGGTAAATTATAGTGCCATTTGTGGAAGTGTTTTTTTTCACGGTACATAATGTCTCAATATTCTTACATTTACAGAATTGCCCCTATTATATGCTGTAATAATTTTAATGTAATTAAAAGAAATTAATGCTTCATTCAATTTAAAACCAAATCTTTAGTAGTAAATATAATATGAAATTCTTCTTAATACCTTTCTCTAACATTCTTTTCAATTTTTCTCTCTATTTTATAACATTTAAAATTATGCAATTTATTCTAAAAATCAAGTTGTATAAATAAATTATCATGAACATATTGAAATATATGAATTAATAAATATAATATATGTCTATAAGAAGTTAAAATGGCATGAAGGAAATTGTTTCCTACAACGTGTTTTCTATTTGTAAAGTTGGAAATGTTAAAAGTAATTAAATCAAAGATGTAATTAAATTATAATATATAAATAGAACAATTTTTATTTTATAAATTGATTTTTTTAATATCGAGTTAGGTTCATGACTAAATAAGAAAATTTTCTATAACCTATTTTTATTTTACATCTATCCATATATTTGATGTCAAAGTTGTTGAACATTATGGTTATCATGTTATTATTCCACTATTAGACATGGTGAAGAGTCATGTTCTCTTGTTAAAATGTATTTGCTTAAAGAATTTGGGTCTCTTGTTAAAATGAACTTGCTTAAAGAATTTGGATAATGGTGTGATGAATATGTCATATTTTTATAGAGGTTTCCAACTTTTAGAGCATTTAAAAAATAGGTTCTTTTTTTTTTCCATTATGGTGTATTGACATTTGTTTACCTAAATTTATGTTTCATATAAAATTTTATTTGTAAACAACTATAGATTAATGGATGGCTATACTTAATATATGACATATTACTTGAAGTCTATATAACATGATTCTCATAGGCTTAAACAATGCATGATAATTTTTTTATAAAGAAGTCAACCTCTTTCAGATACGAATTTATATATTGTATCATGTTGCTGAAAAAGTTTATAAGAATACTTTTTTTTAAACATTGCTTAGTCTTTCAAGATTATTACATTAAATACATCAGATTGATCTCTTTAACATTATTCTATTTCTAATTCTGTGCAAATTTCTTGAAAGATGATTGTCTCATAATACGTGTAGATATGTCACGGTCTACATATTACTATGTAAAAGTTAAATCTTTTCGTCATTCTCCATTAGTTGGATGAAAAGTTTTCTCATAAATAGTGGACACTAAACATGATTTTGTTGATCTCACTAAAGATTGAAATGTGTTTGTAGTATATGCTTTGACTAATGGTGTACTATGTACTTTATCAACTACCTTTATCAATTAACTAAAGTGAATATTTAATATAAAATAAAAGAAACCAATTTCAAAAATTAAATTAAAAATCTAGATATTTTATATAAAAGTAAATATGATATTGTGCTCAACCTACAATGAAATTATGTGATGAAAAATAATGATATATAGCATAATCACACAACTTCATCATTCTTTCTATGTTTTGCATGTAGTCTCTAAAGATATATTTATTTCTAAAGACGGATCTCAGCAGAAAGACATAACACAATAAAATACGATGAAAACTCACAATTCAATGAAAAAAATTAATAAAAAGCAAAAGACAAGACAAATATTTGACTGTACTCTTTCTTTGCCCGAAAGGGAAGATTTGTGAAGAAACTCATCTCTATTATATTTTTATATAATTAATCTTATTATTAATTTTATTAATATTTATACTTATATTATAATAAAATAAATATAATTATTTATATAATATAATAATAATACTTATTAATAATAAATATTATTAAAATAATAATAAATTTAATGAAATTGTAAAGTACTAATAACAAAATATTAATGAAAATAAAAAATATATTAATAATAAATTTATAAAATTATAATAAAAATAAGATAATTATAAAAATACCAATAATATTAATGTTAAGAACTAAAAATAATAATTGTAATGATAAAAATAATAAAATAATAATAAAAGTAACAATTATAAAATTAAAAATTATTGTAATAATCAAAATAAAATTATAAAATGGTAATATTATTATTATTAACATTAATAATTTAATTTTTATTTTAAAATAATTGATAATCTTATAACTTTATCAATTAAAAAATAATAATTTATCAATCACATCCAACAAATTAATCATATTTCATTTCAAATTAATGTTATCTATTAAAAATTATTTTATCAATCACACACATTACATCACTCACAAACTTTCATAAATTTTTCCTTCATTTCTCATTATCTTTTCCTAAATCCAAACACAAATACTTTCCATTCACTTTCATTTCAAATCAATTCTTTTCCACTCTCTTAAATCCATCTTTAAATCTAAACATACCCTAAGTGTAGATGACTCTCTCTTTTATTACTTCATTGGCTAACGGTAAACATGAGTTAAGATGTGATGTAAAAACACATTATTGTAACAAACAACATAAAAAAGTTGTTTGAGTGAAAAAAATATTACTTAATAGTGAGGAAAACTTCTTGTGCAAGACGATGAATAATGAAGCGACCTTCTTATATAAAATAATGAGACAACATAAAAGCAACTCAGTGTAACTTTGGAAAAGTGTAGGGGCAATAATAATTGTAAAGTAAAGTACAAAATGACTAGGTTGAGTGAGTCACCACAAGGACAAAATAATAGGGTGCGAGGTTGGCAATGATGGATGGAGGAAACAAAGGTACAACAAGGAAAACACAAATTGAAATAAAGAATTAAGATAAATGAGTGTCAACACCCGATTTCGTCTGGATAAATAAATTAAAATAAAATAAATAAAAAATGTGTCTACAATTAATTAAATAATCAAAATAAAAAAATGAATAAGAAAATAATAAATAGAAAAAATATATACACTTGATTAGTTTAGTTTTTTTTATTACAAAATAATAAAATAATAAAACAAATAAAAAGATGTTTGAATTTATCCACTTTTTTTACAAAACATAAAAAATAATAACAGTTAACAAAAACAGAAAAATAAAGTAAATAAAAAAATAATAAATAAAAGAAATGAAAAATCAAATAAATAAATAAATAATTAACATAAAAATAAAAACAAAATAATAAATGAAAGAAAAATACACAAAAAGAAATTGAAATTGTTTTAAAACTGCTTCTTTTAATTCATCTCTAAAACTGCTCTAACCACCCATGTTCTCATTTCACAATAACAAAAAATATAAAAAATGAAATATGACCGTTCTCAAACTGTTTCAATCTTTTAAAACTGCTTTGTACTATTTTCAGAATAAAAATAAATTAAATAATAAAAAAGGAGATTCACTTAAGTGGTAACTGTTCTTACGTTAAGAAAATAACTATTGATCACTTTGAGAGATACAAAGAAAAAAGAGGGAAAAAGAGAGATAAAGTAGAGAAGAAGAGAAGATTGATTCTTTTGTCTTACTATCCACACTCAGTTTAAAACTGAGAAGCAAAGAACTTTTGGAAAGGAGGCTATCATTTTTTAAGAACACTCACAGGTATGATTTGTAAGGTTTAGATTTTCATATAGATCTTGAAGTTTGAAATTTATAAATCTTGTGTTCTTATCTTCATGTGATGTTTTTTTTAGCATGATGTTTTTTTTATTTCTTCATCATTCTATTTTTATATAAAGATAAAAAAAAGGAGGTCCTTTTCTCTTTATGGCATTTTGTTTTTTTCTTATTTCTTAAATAATAAAAAAATTTTATCATCTTCCATCTTCTATACATTCTTCTCTGTATTTTGTCCATGTATTTTGTGCTCCCAAAACCACTCCAAAACAGCCCCAAAACAATCTCCGTCGTCACCCGTCATTCTTTTTATTCGCACCCCCACATTACCATTGCACCACCAACCTAAAAAAATAATAAAAACTATTCGTACCCCTCACATTACCATTGCACCACCAACCTAAAAACAATAATAAAAACTATTCGTACCTCCCACATTACCATTGCACCACCAACTTAAAAAAATAATAAAAAAAATGATTTTGGGCCTTTGGGACCATTTCAAAACTACAACCTTTCTTATTTGTGTACCTCCATATTTTAAGCTTATATCTTGCATATTTATTTTATTTTATTTTATTGTGTTATAATTATTATTTTATTATTATTTTAATAAAAATTAAATTTGATTACTAAAACTTTGTAAATAAATATTTAAAATATTATATTTGTCAATAATGTTAGATATCAAATGGCCACACACGTCATATGATATTTAATATTATTATTCTAAGGTTTCTTAAATATCAAATAGTTCACGTGTCACACGATATTTAATATAAAACTTTGAAAATAAAATTTTGGGATATTATATTTTCTAATAATGTTAAATATCAAATGACCACACACGTCATACGATATTTAATATTATTATTCTAAATGTTTCTTAAATATCAAATGGTCGCACACGTCACATGATATTTAATATAAAACTTTGGAAATAAAATTTTGGAATATTATATTTTCTAATGATCTTATATATCAAATGGCCGCACACGTCACATGATATTTAATATAAAACTTTGGGAATAAAATTTTGGAATATTATATTTTCTAATGATGTTAGATATCAAATGGCCACACGCATCATACGATATTTAATATTATTATTTTAAAGTTTTTAAATATCAAATGGCCGCATGCGTCATACGATATTTAATATAAACTTTAGAAATAAAATGTTGAAATATTATATTTTTTTAATAATATTAGATATCAAATGGTCATACGCGTCATACGATATTTAATATTATTCCAAATATTTCTTAAATATCAAATGGCCACACGCATCACGCGATATTTAATATGAAACTTTGGAAATAAATCATTTTAATATCAAATATAAAAAAATTAATTACAAAAATGTCACAAATGAAAATATCAACCTGACAAACAATCTTATCCAAAGAACTACGTAACCCTGATTCTCCACCCTTGATGGAGATATTTTTCAAAATAAAAAAAAATATTTTTCTTTGTTTTTATTTGTATTTTTTTTCTTTTTTTTTCTTTAGGAAAATAAACATTTTAAAAAATCACACTCATTTTATTTATTTAATTAAAGGTACCGTCTTAGGACGGACGATGTAGGGGATGCTAATACCTTCTCCACACTTAACCGACCCCCTGACCCAAAATCCAATTTTTACAAACTTGTCTTATCCTTTTCCGGTTTTTTTCAAAATTTTTCCATATAAACTATGGTGGCGACTCCTTTGTTTTAAAAAAATAATTTTATTTTATTTGCCATCCCCGTCGTGACTCCAGTTGCGACAACGAGTAACAACGTAAAAAAAAAATATAAACGTGAAAATCAATATAAAAGTGGCTTTTTACTTTAATTTTAATATATCAAACATAAACAATTTACCTTTATTTACTAAATTATATTTACCTTTATTTTTTATCCTTTAACATTAGTATAGATCACCTAAAAATATATTTATAGATTTCGACTCCAAAAAGTGTAGAACATATCTAAACTTATTTGAACATAATTCTTAGATGATACCATTCACATCAGGTGAAGTTAAGGAGGTATAAATTATGATGGTGATGAGTTACTATAATGGGATAGAATTTGTTTTTTAAAATAATAAAGGGCATTTTCGTCTTTCAATGGGAGAAATACGGTGCGGTAAGCAAAGACCATAAGTTTGACTGCGTTTTTCCAATCACACCTCACTCCTTCATCAGTCCAGGTAGCATTTTTTATTAGTCTAGGCAGCATTTTCTAAAATATATTGAGAGTATTAAAATGATACTTTTGTCTATTAAATATGTTTTTTCTTACTGTATGAAAAAGATTCTACGTAAAATCGTACATAAAAACTATAATGAATTTGGTGACCAGTTCCTTGAGTTTGGCGGTGACACAATTGCAGTATGGAGGCGAGTAGTTGAGAAGAATTAATTGGTCTCAAATTTAAAAAAAAAAGAAAAAATTATTATTTTATGAAACTAATTTAAATAAACAACTTAACCAAAAGATGTAAAATATATCAAAAATTTAGTTTAAGTATTATTATCTATTAATACTAGAACAAATAAACTAACAATATTAACAAACGTGTGTTTTTTTTAAAATGTTAAAAGCATGAAAAATTGTATATTACAAAATTTAATCTCCACCCATCTTGCCCAATGGTTGAAATTTTTCACAATGTACAAGTTATAATGACATTCTATTGACAAAACCTGTTTTTTTTTTTTTTTTTTAGGTTTTGCATGATTTCCGTTGCTGTAAACACATGTCATTTACATAACAAAGATAAATAATAAAATAAAATATTTGAGAAAGAGGTTCAAAGTGAATGAGTTAGGTGATCAAAGCACAAAACCTAGTCAATGGATCCAAAACAGGTGTAAAAAGTATGAAGTATGAAACTTTTGAGTTGCTTGTGCACCCCAACCAAAGATAAGAATCTAAACTATACACGACACAGAAAATAGTAATGGATTCTCGTTTACGTCCTAAGTCAACCTTGTATTATGTTTACATGCTACGTATGCACTTACTCTTCATTTTTTTTTACTTCAAAATAAATGCTAATTAATTTCAAAAATTTGATTAAACCCTACATAATCCTACTTTTCATATTTTAGTTTGATTATATTATTAGAGATGAATCTCTAATAAATATAGATATAGAGATTGATGACTTCATTTTTTTTTAATCTTTCCTCATACAAGTAGTAGGATAAAGGGTATTGTTTGATGTAGAAATTTTTTTTTTTCTTATGTGTTCCTTATTAGATAGATAAGTATGTAAATATGAAGTCTTTAACACATTGCCACAACGTGTTATTAAATTATTTAACATAATAAATAATTATTTTTTTATCATTAAATTACCAATAGACTTATGTAGGTGTTACATTTCCTAAAGTTAAATGTATAAAATTTAGATAAGAACAAGTTATTATAAACATAAATTCATATAAAGAAATATATATATATATATATATATATATATATATATATATATATAT
>Ga0209489_103334_pt1 | contig 31468 bp, 17 predicted proteins | sample SiratrowhiteBW_FD_187527 | JGI IMG/M metagenome (GOLD analysis project Ga0209489, IMG submission 187527) | Root nodule microbial communities of legume samples collected from California, USA - Siratro white BW (SPAdes) (version 2) | ecosystem: Host-associated > Plants > Roots > Nodule | place...
ACATATATATATATATATATATATATATATATATATATATATATATATTTCTTTTAAAATGTCTCAACAATTGGTAGCCACAACCCCAAATTGAAATTGAAGACCTGATAGTGATCATTAATACTTGGCTCACCTACAAATCCAAAACGACATTTATCGTGTTTCTTATTTATTTTATTTTCTTCTTACCGATAAAAAAAATGAAAACGACTTCACGGTGTAAATGTTAATGATTTGGGTCTTCTTTGTTATGTTGTAAGTTGTTAATTCTTATTTAGGCAATCTGAAAACAACTTAGGATTTAGTTTTTTGTTTTCAGAATAAGGAAAACACAATTATGAATCAGAAGGAGCTTATCAAGAAAAACTCTATTTATATGGGTTTGTCAACTAGGTTTTCAGGTTTAAATTTAGGAAATGAAAAACATAGGTTTTGCAAAAAAAGAACTTGGTTGCTATTATGATGTGTTAGGTGTGATAAAGAATTTGATTGAGATATCATGTAGATATATTTAATCTATTTTTTTTTTTCTTTTATGTTTAAGATGGCACATAAATCTACTATTGTTCTTCTCAAAGGGAAATTATACATTTCTTTAATCATAAAATTTATACGTATATATTATATCAAAACAATAAAATTAAATACCAAAAACAGTGATAAAATATATGATAAACATTTACAACAACAGAATTTTACATTAACAAAAATAAACATTTATTACAAAAATAATTTACATTAACAAAATAATAAAGTACACTCAACAAAGAATTTAAATATAATAAATGACCAATGATTTTTTTAAAGTTACTTTTATTTTCTAAAAAATATAGAAGAATTAAATATATAATAATTATTTTTTTTAAATCAACAAAAATAATTTTCTTAATTCAAAATAAAAAAGTTAACTTTATTATAAAAAGTTGGCGTACACTAATTAAAATATACATATAATAATCCAATTGACTACATATTCTAAACGTATTCTTCATATAGTAAAAATGAATTTGTCATAAAATAGTAAAATGCCCAGCATATAGTAAAATGAATGTCATAAAATATTGCACCATTAGTAAAAGAAAAATTTTAGAAACATAGTTAAATTGTCCGCCAAATCAATCTACTCCTTTTTAAATAATTTTCTTCCAAAATTTTATCATTACTATTATTTTTATTTCATTTTTTTATATTCAAGTCATATAATAATCTTATTCAAAATATCATATAAGTGGATTTTAAGTTTAGCTTAATCTTTACAAAATTGGCTTGTAAGGTGAGGTTTAGACCTATTTATAAACTACTTAGTCGATGTAAGATCTCCAACACACACCTCTCACGCTGCGACTCCATATCCTGATCCGATAACTTGTGATCCGATAACAGGTGCCCTGATAGGCCCAACAATCTTACTGGATTAGACTCTCATACCATATCCAAAATAAACTTTAATTCTAACTCAACCTTACAAAACCAACTTTAACCGACTTATAAAATGAGGTTTACATTCACTTAATCTATGTAAGATCTTCAATATATAATATAATATTACACTTCATAGTAATCCCACTGCTACAAATTAATATTTTTTTTTCTATATGTTAAGATTTGTTTTAAAAGGATTTAAAAGAAGATATTCAAAACTTATATATATTACTATTATTCATATTGTTTATAGAGTACACTACATTTGTAGTTTTCCCGGGAGTCATTTGCTATGTAATCTTTTATATTTATTAATATTTGCTCATTATTTATGAAATATAATTAAGCCAATCAATAATAAAGTGTAATACATATTGAACAATCGATTAAAAAAACTTTAAAAATAAAATTAAAAGTGTTATCATAACATATAAATATATTAAAATATTTCCTAAAAGTAAAAAATAATTCAAATATTTACTATTATTAAAAGTTAAGTCTAAGTTTAATTTATTTTTACAAAAAGAATAAATTTATCTTATCTTTATTTAATATAAAATCTCTAATACATTTATTTCATATTGAGACATAAATATATTCTATGTGTGAAGTTAGATATTCATAGATAATTTAATAATAATTTAACAATAAATAACACGATACAGTTAATAAACTTATCTAAAATTTTAATATTATATTAAATTTTAAATTTAAATCTAATTCATCTTTAGATATAATTATAACTAATTGATAAGTTAATGTATTTATGTACAGTTGATTTGTCTTATTTTTAATTAATTTGAAATCTAACTACGAACTTTACAAGAAAACGCTATTTAATTTTAATAAAAATAAATAAAATTGAGTAAAACAAAATTAGTTATGAAATAATAGTATTTATAAAGCTTAACTAATAAACACTATTTTCTTTACCATGATATTAATATAAAATTTCTAACAATTTATGATCACCAATCTTCACTAAAATATATAATTAGTTATTTTAATAAAATCTCTTTTTTAATCAGATTTTTTTTTTTTACTTTTTTAATTTATAAAACGTGAAGCTTTTTATTGAAAAATTAAATTTAAATTCAACCACTTACTATTGTCGTCACTGATTAGAACTTAAAATAATAACTCTAAAGTACTCTTATATTTTGTTTTACTCTTTGAATATTATATATCAATGACGTGCATTATTCAATTCTTATCACTTTCTTCACCATTAAATAATTAAATCTTCAATTATTATCTTCACCTACTGGCTCGATTTTAATAACATTCTTTCACATAATTGTTAAAAATTATTTTAACAATGATTTTGGAGTTTTATTGATGAAGTTATATAAATTTTTTACTCAATTTCATTCTAATTACTTATATGTTGAATTAATCCAACACATATATATAGAGATGAATTTTATTTTTTAATAAAAGAAATTATATATCTCATTTAAAGAAGATTTATTTTTTTACAATAATTAACATTTTTTATATCTCACAGAAAGTTTATAATATTTTTTATTGATTTGTAACACAAAATAAAAGTAGTGCCGTCAAATGAATATAATAAAATATAATATAACCACAAAATACAATAAATTAAAATTACATGAAAGTAATGAAATATTGATAATATTGTAGGAGAGATTTTACATGGTTGCTTTTGGTAGAACCAACATATAGATTCAAGTGATAACATATAAATTCAAGTGGCATAGAAAATAAGAATTTCTGACATTGGTTCTAAAATAATTGTCATAGTAGGTATCACTTTTTCTTTCAGAAATATAAGAGACGTAATAATCTTGGTTATTTTCATAAACATAATAATTATGGTCCCAACTTGTTGCATTCCACTTGTGTTCCAAATAATTTTCATCTTATTTGGAATGTTATCCTTTACACCACTCTTTGACACTCTTTTTCTCTTCTCTTTCTCTCACTCTCTCCAATAAACCCTCTCTAAATGACTACAAAAACACCAATGATGATGAAGATCTTACCTTCAATAATACATGTTCTATAACTCTTAGTCCGACCACTATCGAACCTTTACATCTAAGTATGTTGTTGTTGCCAATGAGCCTAAGCTCAACAACAACATTCTAACCAAGATCATCACTATCTAGAACGACTCGGTGCAAGAATACTACCGTTGTCTTCTTCGTTGGTGGTGTTCACAAGCCGTATACTATAGCTAAAAAAACCAAATAAACACATCACATGGTTTCCATCTTCAAATTTCTCTTTCCAATTAGTGTGCCATTGTTTAGAGGAGTGGTGGCAAAGAAGAGAATATACAATAGAGAAAAAAAGACAACATTGTGATTCAGTTGCATTTTTAATCCTAAGAAGATCTTGTCTTTGATTATAATTTGCCTTAGTAAGGAATATGTGAGGTGGAAGGATTTGACCAAGTCTGTGGCAATGATATACAAGGGAATTGGTTTGACTGTAGATTTTAGTGGTGTGTAGGGGATAAGAGGTGTATCAAATTTTGGGATGATATGTGGGTGGATGACCAAGCGTTGAAAGATAAGTTTCCAAGGTTGTACTCAATCTCTCAGAATAAAGATAGTTTGGTAGATGATATTGTTGAGTGGGATGATAGTAGGACCTCACGCTGCATTACTTGGAATCTCAGTTGGCGTAGGGAGAGGTTCGAATGAGAAAAATGCTTAGAAGAACAAATGTTGGCCATGATCTCAAATGTCAAGTGGGATGTGAGGAAAGAAGACAAACTAGTGTGGGTGGGTGATGATCACCAGGATTATACAGTTAAGTCTAGTTATAGTATTTTGAATGGTGAGAGTCTATTGTAGACTTCAGAGATTTTCAAGTTAATATGGAGTTTAAATGTAGCTCCTTCAGCGTTAGTGGTTGCTTAAAGGTTATTACTGGATAGAATGCCAACTACTTCAGTTAGGGAATTTGCAGTGCCCTTTGTACCAAGGTGTTGAAACCGCTGATCATTTGTTTAATACTTATAATGTGGTATAACAATTTTGGGATCAATGTGACAGGTGGTTAGAGAATGTGGGTGTTAGACATGAGTCTACACTTGCTAATTTTTAGAGTTTTTGCTTATTGGGTCAAGGGCAGAGTGTTAATAGAGATGTACTGGGTTGTGGGTAGCTATCGTATCGGAAATTTGGAATCACAAAAATAAGGTAGTATTTAAGGGTGGGGTTGTGGATGCTGACGAAATATTTAGTCTAGCTCAATTAAAGGGCTGGCTTTCGGCTAAGTACAAGATAAAAAGAACATTTTTTTCTTATTCAGATTGACATTTCTCTCCGGTGTGGTGCCTACAATCTTTGGCTTGGTCATTCATGAGGAAAGGTGAGTTTTGTTTTAGGTAGTTTGGGAGATGGTTAGTTTGGGTTTCGGGTAGGACCTATCTTGAGGGTCTAGTACTTGGGTTTTTTGCTTTTGTTTTTCTTGATTGGCCTTTACTCTGTCTTTGGTTCTTTATTTGTGTATTTAGTTTCTTGGTTATTGGTTTACTCAAATGAAGTGCCTATTTATGTTTGGATAGGTGTATTGGTAGTTTTGACACTTGTATCTAGATTTGGTGTGTTGTATAAGGGTTAGAACACCCCTCAAGTGTTCATTTTATTTAATTTAATTCATTTTTCATTGTTAAAAAAAATAATTTGAATCGATATGATGAAATTATACTCATCATAATAAGTGTTTTTTTTTTATTTTGCTGAAATTATAAACATAAAAGACAACCAAACAAACGGTGACAACACAAAGAAGACAAAAGAGAATTAAAAGACGAGACACCGTTAAGATATAATAAAGAGATAATACAAACTCATGGAATATAAAAATTACATATAACAATTTTTCTTGATCTGATTGGATTGTACCTATGTTATATTTTGTTAATCATTGGAAGAAGAAGAAGGGTAAGAAACTTAATCTGTATGGTTGGAAAATTGAAAATTGAATGCGAATAATTAAAGGAATAGTAAAATTAAATTGATTTTTGCGTTTGGTACTAAACTTTTCAGGCTTCGGTAACAAAGAAATACCCTGCTGTGACAGTGATACTATTCTTCCAGTTTTTGTCTTCAACCATTCCGACTGGAATATTTGCCTTAATTTCTGTGAGAGATCCAACTGAATGGAAGCTCAACTTCGATGCAGGGTTGACTGTAATTTTATCAGGTAATTACTCATTGTTTTATTTGTCAATTGCCAGCCACTGTTGAAAATTTTGTAACCAGTAAAGGGCTGAAAATGCAATATTCAAATACATTTAAAGGAGTTGAGAAATTCTTTTATATCCGATAATCATTTATCTAGAAATTATAATTTTAAAAATGATTAAATTTCATTAGTTGATAAAAAACTATTCTTAAAAATATCCATACAAATTTTTGAAATAGTGTGTCATTTTTATCAAAATCTTTAATTCAATATTAATTGATTTAGCAATAGTAACACGGTATGTTTTTTTAGTAATTTTTTATTTTAATTTAGAAATGTCGGTTTTTCACATCTTCCATGAGAATATCTTATATGTGAAACTTTACTAAAAACTATTCTCGGATTTTTTATTTTTTTTTTCAGAATGTTAACTATTAAAAGGTTAACCAAATATGAAAAACCTACTTCCTCAATTCTAGATTTTCCTAAAGTTAATTTATTTTTCTTGAAAAGTACATACAAAAATCAAATTAAAGGGTAAACAAAATTAAAACTTGACGTAACTTTAGGTGTGAATTTCATTAATTTGGATCAAGTGCCAATGGAATTGTAGTCTTTGAACTATTACACTTTTAATAAAAATATTTGTGATTTAACTATTCGTCATAATTTTATTTTTGATATAATAATAAATATTTGATCTAATAAATGATATCGTGATCAGAATTAGTGTTACTAAATTGATTTCTAATTAAATGAATTGTTAAAGAATATCTTTGGAAGAAATATCAATTATATCAAATAGCAAGATTATATATTAAATATGTTCTTTTTCCTTTTAATTTTTCTCCTTCTCATTCCACCTTTCAAAAAATAGGTTTTATAGATAAACTGGTTAATTTTCTTAAAAAATTATCAAAATGATATATTTTAAAAAATTTACATATATAAATCATTCTACCATGACACAACTTACTAATACAATTTCAGTTAAAAAATAAATAAATAATAACAACATATTTTAACTCTTTTCACATTTATATTATATCAAGCCAGTTTCACAAATTCAAAACTGTGTTATCATTACAAAAAAAAAACTATTTAGAGAATAATATTTAGTTACCAAATAAAATGGTTGTTAATTGTGACGAAATAATCATCCAATTAAATTTTGGTTGCTAAATAACTACAAAATAGAAGTAATGATTGAATTTAGTGACCAATTAAGTCAAATAATTGGTATCTAACATTAGCTACCAAGGTTTTAGGTTTTAGTGACCTATGCTAATAGATTCTAAATTAGTATCTAATTAAGTTAGAGACTAATTTAGAATCTAATAACATAGGTCACTAAAACCTAAAACCTTGGTAGCTAATGTTAGATACCAATTATTTGACTTAATTGGTCACTAAATTCAATCATTATTTCTATTTTGTACTTATTTAGCAACCAAAATCTAATTCGGTGACTATTTTGGTTACAATTAGTAATCATTTCATTTAGTAGCTAAAAATTGGTCTCTAAACAATTTTTTCTTATAGTGTATACATATATAATTTCTTTATTAAGAAATTGTAAGACTTATCTATATTGACAAATAATAGTTTTTTTAAAAAATTGTAGAGTTGGATTAAAAAAACCTCCAAAAGTAATTTTTATCCCTATTTCTTACTTGTGGTCATTGGTAAAATGAGTAGTTTAATGCTCTGATTATGAATAGGCAATAGTTGCAACAATGCTACGTTACGTCCTATGCACATGGTGTGTCCACAAAGAAGGACCTCTGTTTTGTGCTATGTTCAAGCCTGTGGGAATCATCTTCACAGTAGTCATGAGTACAATTTTTCTGGGGGAGAATTTCGGCCTTGGCAGGTATATTTTCAAAATTAGAAAACCACATAATAACAAAAAAGTAAAACTCAAAGTTATGCTTAATTGGTTGTTTCTGTCAAAATAATACATTTTGTTTCGCATTACATTAATTTCTTTCAATGAATTCTTTGCAGTTTGATTGGTGCGGTTATAATCGTGGTAGGATTTTATGCTGTATTGTGGGGAAAATCCAAAGAGGAGAAGAATATTGAGAAAGGTATTGAGAACTTGGAGTCATCGTGCCATAATGTTCCTTTATTGCAAAATAGGACATAACAGGTAGGTTGAATATTTGATTTGATGTAGAATGTGATAATATTTTCCTTATTTCAATTTACCTATTATTAATCATGTAAATATTTGAATTTTAGCTTAGTTCTCATAGGGAATGAATTTAAAATACTAAAAAATATATAGTTGTTTTATTTTATGCTTTTGTTAAGTTTAATTAGAACTTTTTTATTTTGGTATTTCAATTGTAGGTATCAAGGACAAGAAATTAGATCTATTATAAGTGAGAAAAAAAGAGTACAAGAAAAAACAATTCTAAATGCATGAGAACCGACTCTCTTAAAACAAGAAAGAATTTGGACATTTGAACCATATTCAAAAGGATCAAGAGGAGAAGTATTGGAGAACTTTGTACATACTTGGTAGCAAGAATGGTGAAAGTATGGTGAAAAAAAAAAATCTCTTATATGTATATAGTTTTGTTTTTTTTATGTATTTGTCTAACTTTTTAATGTGCGTTATGATATATTTTAGTTACAGAATTCAGTCTTGCGACCCTAATTCAAAATTAACTTTCTTAAAATATTTTCAGCAAACACACATACTCTTACAACTCCATCAAAGAAATTCTTTACTTTAATCATTACCCAACAAAGTTTATGATATGTGTTACGTATTCAAGTATGAGTTTAAGTCCTACATTGAGAAAAAAATGAGAAAGTTGAATAACGTATAAGAAAGAAGACCCACAAACTCAATGTTTTAAGGTTTTGAGTTGAAGGTAATTGATGCGATATGATAAAATATAAAAAAAAAATGTAATTTTTTCTTTTATTTTTCTGTGTTTAATTTGGATGTTGGGAAGGAATGAACTTGTCTATCCTCTTCCATTATCCTAGAGAACGAATGAGTTTGTCTCTTCCACTACCTTAGGAAAGGAATGAGCTTGTCTCTTCCTCCTCCACCATGAGTCTATACAAGGATACCTATTGTACTCGTTTTGAGAAATTTTGTATGAAAGAAATCTTTGGAAAATCTTGAGTGTGTCATACCTCAAGAGATGTTTCTCCTTTGCTTATTCTAAATTGGGCTTCAAACCTTATCTCTTGATGGCGCATTGGGGTTCATCAAAGGGAAGTGGAGAGTTTCTCTCTTGGGGCTTCTTATCTTGTGAGCTAGGTCAAAACTGGCGATTCACCATCTTTCTTATCTCATGGATTTGAGTGGCGCAAGGTTCTTCCGAATTCCTAGCTTTGATTCTTATCTTGTAGGCTAGGTTACTGACGAATCACCATCTTACTTATCTCATAGATTTGGGTAACGCAAGGTGTTGTTTTAATTCCTATTATTATCTTTATTTCTTGTCTTTTTTTGAGTTTTTTATAAATTTTTGAAGATCACATTCATCTAAGAATTCATCCAAGAGTCACTCTTTGAAGCTTGAGTGAAACGATCCTACAACCCAAGTCTTCCCTCTATTATCATATACATTTTCGGTTCTTATTTTGCACCTTCAGCTTGGGGATTCCGCATCAATGGTGTCATTCCCTTATATGGGTTTTGGCTCAATTCTCATTGTTTGAAATCTTTCCGGTATTTTCTCCCCTTGAGTACAGTTTGGTCCCAATTATGATCAATTAATTTTTCTCCCTCATCATATCACAAAAATCATTAGTTACAATTACTAACATGCTGCAAATAATATGATAAGAAGACAATGTTACACTCAAATTCAAATCTTAAAATATGCTTTAATCATTTTTAACTCCTTAATTATTATAGAAAATACATGAATTATCTTCTGACTTAATGCATCAACAACCACATTAGTTTTACTAGAATGATAATTTAATTAGAAATCGTAATCTTTAAGAACTTCATCCATCACCTTTTGTGTTTAATTTTTTATTGTAAAAATAATATTTCAAACTCTTGTAATCACTGGATACATCAAACCAAACATAATATAAATAATTCATCCAGTCTTCATAGGAAAAAAATATTAGTTTTAAACTCCAAGTGATGATGAGTAGGATAGTTCCTCTCATGAGTCTTGAATTGACAAGCAACATAGCTTATCACTTTCTTTTCCTGCATTAACACACAACCACAACCTTAATATGAGGCATCAAAGTAAAAATATTTAATTGGATAAGGAATAATCAACATGGATGCATTAGTCAACCTTTGTTTTAACTCAAGAAAACTTTGTTCGTTTCTATCTATCTATATGAGCAAAAAGATTATCTTTATAGGCAACCATGTCAAAATAAACACTATGAAGATTTGATATGAAATTGCAAACTCTAGGCTAGATACCTATAAATGATTTGATTTGATTATAGATTTATTTTTATAATGTTGGGTTTTTATGAATAACCAAGGTATGCATAAATACTTATTTTTTGTGTTATTCAATGTGAAAAATGGTAATTGAATTGAAAGTATTGGATTTGTCATGAGGATGTTATCTTATATACTTGTATAAAGCTTATGTATAAATAGGGTTGATGTAGTCCTTCAATGTTGTAGTTTTATTTGTTTGAATATAAATTGTGTTACTCTATTATGATAATTTATTTGGTTATTGATTGATTGGATTGAAATAATTGAGTGTTTGAATCCAATTGAATTGAAACAGAGATGTTTGAATTATATTGAGAAATAAATGTTTAGAGTTAAAATAAAACTTATATTAGTTTAACTAAAAATAAAACTAAGTTGTGATAATCAAGCAATAATACTTAATGCTTCTATAGGACAATATTGCTTAAGCATCTAACGGGTAATTCAAATGATAAAGATCTTTGCTCAAACCATATCTTATAATTTGAATAAGGAAAGGAAAATACTGGAAGAAAAATTCTTTTATAGGAAATTGGACGTTTAAATACTCTATGAATTTTAGAATGAGGGAGATATTAATTGAATTCTCTCTTTTATGAACCTTGAGTCACTTGAGATCCATAAATTATTACTATAGTGGGAGAGAGAATCTACTATATTTTTTCTTCATCTAAGAATATAATATTAAGCATCATAATTGTCACTCAAGTGATTAAGAAGTTTGTCCCCCGTAAGTTAGTTCATAGCTTGAGTGAGAAAAAAATAAGAATTTTTTTCTTTTTCTAGAGAAAAAATGTGGTGAGCAAGAATATTGTCTCGAACAACATTCTGTTATGCAATGATATATGCTTTAGTAAAATTAAATAAATCCTTTTTATGTGATTCACTTATTCTGTTATGCAATGATATATGCTTTAGTCAAATTAAATAAATCTTTTTATGTGATTCACTAAGTTTCTGTTTGCATCATCTAAGCACCGATTTGCGAGAAGGGGTGGAATAAGGTGAAAGTTGAAAAAACAAGATATAAAATAATATTAAAATCCAAAAAATGAGAGAATTTGTTTTAGAAACTTTCTGCGCACATAGCGAAGATTTGGAGGGCAAGGATGATGGGATTCCGTAATTTAATTAATTATTAATATAGTAATATTTATATTTATATAACAATAAAATAAATATAATTAATTATGTAATATAATAATAATTAATAATATTAGTTTTTAATAAGATTATAAAAATAATAATAAAAGTAATAATAAAAAATTAAAAAATTATAATAATAATTAAAATAAATTTATAAACAAAAATAATTTAATTATATAATATATCATAATAATATTAATAGTTACTATAATAATAATAATATTAATAAAAAATATTAATGGAAATTATGATATTATTGGAAATAAATTTTATAAATAATAATAATAATAATTTAATTTCTTTTTTAAATAATTAATAATTTTATAACTTTATTAAGAAAAATAATAATAATTTATTAATCATAAACAACAAATCAATTATTATTAATTTTAAATTAATTTAAATTACAATTTTATCTATTAAAAAATTATTTATCAATTACACATATCACATTATTCACAAATTTTTATAAACTTTCTTCTCAAATCTTACCATCTTTTCCTTAATCCAAATAACCAAACTTTCATCTCAAATTCACTCAAATCTACTTCCTCAAATCCACCCTTTCATCCAAATATAACCTAAGTGATGTAGTGATATTGGTGGATCAGAAGTGAATACATTATACATGATAATTAAACACAAATGAAAAAGGATAAAAAAAAATATTAAATAAATTAAATAGGATTGAGCACCATCATGTAAAAGTGTTATGCAATTTGATTAAGAAATTATAAACTATTTATAAAAATATAATTTAATTTGTTATTATGATATTTTATTGATAATCTAAATTATATAGATTAAGATATTAAAGTGGTAGAAAATCAAAATAGGTTATTGCATGAGACTTTCTGAATAAATGCAATGAAATCATCCTCGGTACATCAGACTATTATTAATAAGTTAATAAATATTAATATGATTTTGTTAAATGATAAATTTATGCAAATTTTATAAATATTTAATAATCTTAATTGTTCAAATATGTCAAAGGAATTACACTACACCTCTCCCTCCCAGTGTAAACAAAAGCCAATCGTTATTAATCACAATGATGCATAAAAAGAAAAGTAATAGCATTAGTTTAAGTCATACCTTCTCGTCCATGGTTATCATTCCAATAAAGTTTGGCTGTTGGAGTTGTCAGAAGTTAAAAAATCTCTAAATTCCAAGAAATTTGATTCACAATTATGTTTTGATTATTTTGCCAATAGTCCTGCAATTGAGTAAAAATTAGAAGAGAATATGTAATAATATCAGGCCGAGAATGACAGAGTTTGCGTTGTTTGAACATGCATTCCAATTATTTATAATAATTAATTGTATTTTTAAAGTAAAAATTAAAAAATGGAGTAGTTTCGATTGATAATAATTTTAAACAAAACCTATTTTGTTTTGATAATAAATTATTTCTGATGTCAAATGAGGTGTACGTGCTGATTTAACTGTTGTTGTGACAGTATTTGTTTTATTTATAACGCTTTTAATTATATTTTAATTTAGTAATAAAATAATTTTCAATATATTGTGAAAGACTAGTTTTTGTTTGGTAATGTAACAAATATGATGAGTTATTTAAAGTTGTCCCATAGACATAACATTATTTTACTTATAAAAAAATTTAAAAATTATATTCAAAATGATAAAATCAAGATCGTTTCTGATTTAACAAACTGATTGATTAATAGATTAGAAAATAAGCACACAAAAATTATATGAAATAAAAAAATAAAACTATTTAAGATTGAATAATTTATTGATAAGCAATCAGCATACACGTTACTCAAACTTAATCATTATAAAATAATATAATTAAATATACTGATTTATTTAAAATAATTCATTGGCATTTCAGTGGGGAAATAAGTGATGTGTTAACATCATGTGCTGACCAAAAGCTCTTTTATATTTATAGATAGATAGATTATAACACAAAACCATAAAATTCGAATGAAACGATAAAATCAATATTTTTTTGGATTAAATATATCAATTGATAGTGGATGAATATAATCAGAAAAAATATACATACATTAATGAAATAAATAAATCAAGATTATTTAAGATTGAACATATTTATTCATTAATTGAATCAATCAGTGTGCTTAATGTAGATAATATACACGCCTCAATTATTATATAATATTGTAATTAAATATATTGATTTGTTTTTTATCAATAAAGTAAATACTCAAATAATTCATTTGCATTTCAGTGGAAAAAAAAAATTGTGGTAAATGTCACGTGCATGCATTTTCTTAAGTCAATATACTCAAATATATAGACTTTGTAATTTTTTTTAATATATACATGCGGTTTCAAATTCAAGCTTGTCAATTTCATTAATCCCTAACTCAAAAAGAATTTTGAAGTCCAAAATATTATGGGTTTACTACAATTATCACATAATAAAATCCAAAATATTCTGTTATTTTGTTTCATACAATGGTCATATTGAGATTAGAACTTTTGATCTTATACTTTTTATGGAACTTCCTCAATCATCCAACCAAATGTACTCAGAATGCAATTCTTCTAGAATGATCAGCTAAATTTATTTAAATAATAAGAAATAATTTCATTTGTTAATGAAACATGGCCATGACCTTACTTTTATTTTTTCTAACCTGAAAATAATGAAATCTTCCTTTCCACAGATTTTCAGGTGATGATAGCTGACAAAACGTATTTATTGGCTGTGGTACCCGCATGGATGGTCAAGGATTATTATTGGTGCCAAAGAAAAGCTAATTCAAATGATGATGATGATATGCTTTAATAGCAACAATGATGGTTACACCATATGAGAAAGATTTGGAAACAAGATAACAATTTTTGAAATGAAGAGAACAACTGAAAAGGGCATTGCAACCGCCACTGATTTTCAAAATGAAAACGGTAAAATGAACATTGTGAAGGAGGCATCAGTTTCCATTTCGCCATCAAACCAAGCCCCGCCCAACCCTGCTATCACATCCCAACCACAGGTGAGCCATACCTACTTTTATCAGCTCTCTCTTTGCCTTAAAGTACATATTTTTGTCTCTCTCCATGTGTTGTTGTTGGAAGATGTCCTGTCAACTATTCTAATCTAGCTTCACTTGATCCATACGTACACCCCATACATAGAGGTTTTCCATTCTATCAAACAGCCTTTTATATGAGAATATAGCTTTCTCAAGCACATGCCAACTATACTAAAGTGATTACTTCACCCTCTCAACGTATCAAAAGAGTAGTTTACTTCACCCTCTCAACAAATCAAAAAGTAGTTTACTTCAAGGTTCTTGACAAAACCACCTGTATCTCAGTGTGCAAAGCAATTGGTCATTTATATGCAATTGTATATTGTTAGAACCTGACAGTTGATTTCTCAAACAAAAAATATATAAGATAGAGCAATCAAACATGCCATTTGGTTTGGTCTCAGCCTGGAACAAGCGTCGGAGAAGCAAATCTCAAGAGCACACAGATCCCTGTAATGGCTCTTTATTGTGTTTCTCCCTTATGGTTTAAGCATATACTTGTACTGGTTTTATTGCATAACCAACCAGTAACATTTACGAACTTCATATTCAGGGGTTTACAAACCTGCACAGCTTTGGCAACTTGAAGATCAGACACCACGACCTACAAAAAGGCTACATGGATCATCTGTTTTCACACTCAAGGAGATGGAAGAGGCAACATGTTCATTCAGTGATGAGAATCTGCTTGGAAAAGGAGGATTCGGCAAAGTCTACAGAGGTACATTGCGGTCAGGAGAGGTAACACACTCTGGATAGAAGTTTATTGCCCTTAGGAATTTGTCACAGTTCACAAGACTTTGTAATGTCAGTTAGCTTCCATAGAGAAACCATGTTTCTTATAAAATGCTCAAAATTAGTGAATTTGATACAGATGAATACATACTAATATAACAAGTCCCCTTCTGAAGGTTGTAGCAATCAAGAAAATGGAGTTGCCAGCAATTAAAGCAGCAGAGGGGGAACGTGAGTTCCGAGTTGAAGTTGACATCTTAAGCAGACTTGACCACCCAAATCTTGTTTCTTTGATAGGCTACTGTGCTGATGGAAAGCATAGATTCCTAGTATATGAATATATGCGTAATGGAAACCTGCAAGATCATTTGAATGGTTTGTCATGTACCCAAAATCTACACTATTGGCAGAATTCTATCGTCGAGCTTTTATTAATTAACATCTAATTTTAGGAATTGGGGATCGAAACATGGATTGGCCTCGAAGACTCCAAGTTGCACTGGGAGCTGCAAAAGGGCTTGCTTATCTTCATTCAAGTTCTGATGTTGGAATTCCTATTGTTCATAGGGATTTCAAATCGACCAATATTCTCTTAGATGACAGCTTTGAAGCAAAGGTAAATAGACTCCCTATGGTGACTTCAACATTTCATTCTCACAATCATATGTACAGAGATAAAATTAACATCTTTTGTAGATATCTGATTTTGGTCTCGCCAAGTTAATGCCTGAAGGACAAGAGACGCATGTGACTGCCAGAGTACTTGGTACCTTTGGCTATTTTGATCCCGAGTATACATCGGTATGCCTCTATGCAATAAGGATTTTTTTTTTTTAAGAAAACAATACTTCACTTTTTCAATTTTCAACACCTTAAGATAAGAAATTTTGCTTTGCAGCAAGGGTAAATGTAATTTATTTTGCAATGCTACAAAGTAGGTCATTTGCATAATATACCCAAATCTTCAACTCCCTTTCATCTCATGCTTACTTATTCCACCATATGTTTATATGGAGATCTTAATCCAGAGCAGGATATATCAATGGTTGAACAACACCAAAGCAGTACATACTAGTACATGTTATGGCAGTTTAGGCCTCCAAAAAATAAATCACCCATTCAAATTAAGTTGGCAAATTCAACACCAACATAAGAAGAAATAGTCTAACCCTTGAAATTTGATTTGCATTAGAAGCCTAAGGCCCAAAGAAGTCTTTAAGTTTTCTTATATGGTTTATTAGGTTATTTACTACTCATTATTCAAAGAATTTTTGTTATAACCAGAAGCCCAACATGAGACTTAACAAGTTATTTGACTTTAACATTTTTCTGCCCATAGAAAGAATTTTAGGCCTTTTTATAATAGCCCATGCTTTTACATCAAGTGGTTTCGTGAGCTCAACCCATTGCACCCATGGACATGTTCTAGTAACTAACATTCCAGGTATATAGTTCAAAGAAATTTCTGCTCTCTCCTGATCAACAATTCCAGCCAGGAGGACTTTCATGGGCGGTGTCTTTACAAGTTATTAAAATTTTTTTGTGTCTTTACCTAAATGCCTAGATTCCTAAATTCTTATGTGACAGCCTTTGCATCTTCACATAATAGTTATAAAACGCGGCTTTCTTATGTTGCTAGGGGAATTATTACCATAAATTAGCATGATTCAATTCAGAAAGGATGTGATACTTACAACCAAATATTGCTACCAAAATTGATATTGCCTACATAAATCATTCATTCCATCATCTTAAGAATGTAGCATAAGAAGAAGCAGTTTTATTTCTCAAACCAAATGTGTCTTCCCAAAGTGCTATCTTGCAATCTTATATCTAGTGGCAGTGGAATGTTAAATACATGTTCTTACACTAACATTATCACATATTTCATTTGACAACAGACTGGAAAACTCACTCTTCAAAGTGATGTTTATGCTTTTGGCGTTGTTCTTTTGGAGCTTTTGACTGGACGTCGGGCCGTAGATCTAAATCAAGGTCCCAACGATCAAAACCTTGTACTACAGGTAGGAAATGTACCAACACATGTGGGTACACACTTTTGGCATCGATCCATACGAATGTAAAAGCAACACATAAGCCCCCGAAACTCGCTTCTATATTTTTTTTTTATATTTCATTAAAAAAAATTCCAGGCACTATTATTTTTTATAATATTATTAAAAAATAATAATAGTAATAATACATTTAAGAGAAAAAAAAAAAAAAAAAAATAAAAATAAATTTAAAAAAAAAAAAAAAAAAAAAAAAGTGGTATTGGTAGAAAGGGTTTAGGGTAAGGAGAGTACATCAGATAGAGGATAGTTCAATCATTGGAGGCAGAGGAACTATAAGCAAAACCACTAAAAAAGATACAATGGTCAATAGTTGTCTATGGACGTGATCAACACACATTATAGAACTCTTTGATTCATGTCACTAATAGTTGGGAAAAGGCTAGGTTGTTGTCATTGATGCATTTAAAAAGTAATCAAGAGAGAACCCTTGTTTAATGCGAGTGACAAAAATAAATATTAAAACCATTAGATCCTAAAACAAATGGTCAATATTAAAATACATGTCATAAAAACTTCTAGTCATGATCATCTATGAAGGGTTGTACTGTAGGGCTCAGGTTTGCACCTCTCACTCTCATAAAAAAGTAACTTTCTTACTAGAAATATTTGTGTGTGTGTGTGTGTAAAGTGAGAGAAATAGTTTATTATCAGAATGATGTGACTTTAGTTTTAGAAAACTTGTAATGCTCACCATCCATGGGACATTCAATGCTCAATGTTAGCTCCCCTCACAACAAGATGGTATTTTACTTGAAATGCCCCCACCCCCATCGCACACATTTCACATGCCAACAACATACGTGGTTTACATGCATGTTCAAAAATTGTAGATTCATCCAACAACTACCAAGCATATTTCACCACTACTAGTAGCAGAATATGATATTTTACTCTCGTTGAGTCCTACGTTTAAAGTAGGAAGAAGAAACAACATGGGTTGTGTCCTTAACAGAAAGGAATGAACCACAGAAACAAACTGGGAAGCATAAAGAGGAGGGGGTATAAGGAGGGGAAGGAACAGCGTATCGAACAGAGAAAAAGAAAAAATAAGAGACTATTGAGGTTGTTAACAAGTGGACCAGCTGGCACAATTCTATTGGAGAGGAAGATTCTGGTATCATGACAAGAATACGAAATAAACGTGAGGAAGAGGAGATATGAGAGGTTTATGATATTGTTGAGTGACTTGGGAGAGGGTTGCGTGTTCCCTTGGCATTTGGGACCCTCGTGTAACCTGTTACTGGATTTTCTTTCCTTACTCTTTTACTTTTCTACAGAGAAAACCTTGGAATCTTCTAATTTAATATCCCTGTTTTATTGTTCTGTTACATAGAGCCTTATCATTGAGAATCACTAGATTCATACAACTGAAAGACTTTAATTCATTATCATTCACATGCAGGTGAGGAACATCTTGAATGACCGCAAGAAGCTTCGGAAGGTGATAGATCCAGAGATGGCTCGGAATTCCTACACCATTCAGTCTATAGTCATGTTTGCCAATCTGGCATCAAGATGTGTTCGAACGGACAGTAATGAGAGACCATCGATGGCAGAATGTGTAAAAGAACTCCTATCGATTATCTATACAAATTCAAAAGGCTTGGGTATGGTTATGCATACTTTGAGAATGATCTAGTGAAATCACAGATTAGACACCGGAATTATGATGATTTCTTGATGATAATAAAAAGTGAACTACAAGAGTTCTTCTATTCAAATATACGCCAAAGAGATTAATGTTATCAGTAATAAGCATAATAACTTGGCTGATTTTAGGAGGTGAGGAACTCAATCCATCATGGGCAAGGCAGAAAGAGCATTTCCATTTTCTCTTCTCCACCACCATTCATGCCCTCATGTCACTCGCACCCCTTTTGGTAACATGACATGAGTGCGTAAGAGACCACAACAAAATAAACTACTTCCCCAGAAAATGTTACCCGACTTTCTAACATCAAAATTTTATTTGGGCATATTATTGGCATGGTTCAACATGTTATGGTTCAACATGTTCCATATGCCACATTCAAATTTCAAGAATGATCAATAAGCCATACAATATAGATACACATATAAATCGTTGCTTTAATTATATTGAAGAAATAAAGAGTTAATAAGACTTGTAATTTTCATGCATCTAATAATCTTTGTTTCTTCAATAAAGAACCATATATCTGACTTGGTATATTTTAGTTATGCTACCATTACCAGCTTCACAATCTTATCCATTATACGTTGGGTCTAATCCAGACAAGGAAATAAAAAAAGAAATAATTAGAAAACAGTATGATGTAATTTACCTGTAACATTCAGTCCCTGTCCTAAAGATAAGAGAAATAAATAAGGATGCATGATACCACTCTCTATTCTCCAGTCAAACTTAAAACCATCATGTCCATCTTGCTATCAATGCTGAAACAGATATTCCACAATTACAAATAAGAAACTTTACCTTAGGACATGTGTTTGAGTATAAGATCGTATGGAAGCACATAACATACACTGATACAAGCTCTGAAGGAAAATGAGACAATGACAACATTACCTTGACAAACATTTTGCGACTCTTACACACATTCAAATAGTCTTTTGTTTATCATACCGACAGATCTGATTCTGAGGTCGTACTTGAAAGTGGAAGTTTCTTGCACATCAAGTGCTTGCGTCTCTGCAACATCAGCAGGACTAAAATACTATCTGTCTTTACAATTTTGTAATCTGCTTTTGTGTACATTTTAAATGGAGCTTCATCAATCATTCTGCAATGCAAGTAAACCTCTTTTGAGGAACTCATCTGAGAAATTAATTCCTCACTTGCCTTTAGAAGATGCCAGCCGATGCCCCTCCTGAATAGAATCAGAAACATACACTCAGAAAGTTAGTTACATCAGGTATATTTTCACTGTCAAAGACACTCCCACAGATCTTTTGTTTAACCAAAAGACCAAAAGTTTTAAAATGTTAGTTAAGACATGGGAATTTAGGATTAACAACATATGTCGGATTGGATTAAATTGATAATGAACTTTGATGCTCAAAGCAACTACTAAAGGCTTTGCAGCAGGAATGCATTCATTCACGGAAAGTAGACCATAAAGTTTTAAAATGGTACGTGGCATTGTATACTTGCCGAATCACACTTGAAAACAAGAATACAATTGCTATTGTAAGGATGATGTCAATCTCTCCCCAAAGTCAACATATGTAAATTAAATATTTTATAATATTGCAAATCTTTGATGGTAAAGTAGGTAGCTGAAATGCTTAATTATTAAAATCTAATTATGGGTTTCCCTACTCAAATTACTACAGATGAAAATGTTTATCTTGCCATGTAAAAGAAGCAAGGTAAAATTACATATATATCAAAAGTACATTTATCTCCTGCCTCAAATGAATGGAGAGACAACACACAATTAACTTGCTCAATAAAATCCACCTTGTCTCGTAGTTTCAAAATTTCATTAGGTTGTTCATAATTAAAAGACATCTATCATTAGATTGCACTAGAGGGAGACATTCAAATTTTCACATAGTTTGAGAATAAAGCCCATATCAAGAACTCTTCATTCTTGACAAGAACCAGTTAAGTCTTTTATACTATTTATAGACACATTTGTTTCGCAACATGAATCAAAACACAAGCTCTAATTCATCTTTCCACCCTATTGAACATTCCAACTCAAGACTGAATTTCCTGAATAGACATGCTTCAGTTTGACCAATATAAAGTGACAATATTCAAAGTTGGACCCAGAATATAACATTTTTCAAAAAACAACCTAAAGTCTTACTCATCAATCCAAACAACAATCATTCTATCAAAATTTAGCAAAAGCACACGTTGAATTAATCAATCAAAGTTAACAGATTTCTTCAATAACCTTTTAATCAAACCTAAACCACAGCTCAAAAAAAGTATACTAAAATTTCTCCCAAGTAACAACCCATCTAACCCAATCTAGAAGTTGCAGTTATAGCAGGTACAGAAAAGGTATAAATACTCAAGATAATCTATAAAAAAAATATCAAGTTCATCATACTACGAAAAAACTCAGTAATTGCTTAGATGCCATTGGTACTATTCTCCAATAACAATTGAAGTATCACCTTGGTAACTTATGCTTATAACTACTACAAACTTCTATTACGGAGGTAAAACTCCAATTCTCAAAAAAAAAAAAATATCCAACGAACTTGATCTAATATTTGTCCATCAAAATATTACGCGTGAAGTTCCTACAGGTGCATTTTTGCTGGCCAAACCAATCTACAAATATTTAACAAACAAATATAGGAGGTTTAAAAATCCTTGATGGTATGACTTTTAATATTGTTATGGTAAAAATCAATGAATTTACCATACATAGGGTTCGTGATTAGATGAAAGTTTAATCCTCTCATTCATATAGAGATCGTTATTATATGACTTCTGAGGTAAATTACCTTAAAGTTAAGAAACTAACTACGTTTGACAACTTGTGATTGTTTTCTCTTTATAATCATGTCATGAATATATTCAGTAACTTTGTCAATAATTAATATCCTTCAGATAACTTGGACTGATCACCTTTAATATAGATGGTAGAAATCGACAAATTTACCATACATTGGGTTTTGGGTTTGTGATTAAGTTATAGTCTGTCATCTAGGAACAAATCATTCTTATATGACTTTCAGGTAATTAGTATAGAAGCTAAGAACTATATAACAGACTGTAACTGTTTTCATTTTTAATCATCAGAGGTAAGTATTTATAAACATTCTCAATGATTAATCTTCATCAAGAAATTTGACGGATCACTTTTCTGTGGTTTTCTACTCAACCTACTATTTACTCAATATATTAATTTGACAAAGAAAACGCATTTCCAACTACATATAGAAAGATAAACATGTTGCTTTAAGTAACTGTAAGGAAGAATTCAGATACCTCCTGAGAGATTTTTGCACGGCCATGTTACAAATGTAGGGTGAATCCCTGGGAGGGGTGGGCGAGGAAACAGAAGCATTGGCGCCTCTTCCGTTGAAAGAGATCTCGACAGTTCCCGCCAAGCTCGCTCCGTCGTCTTCTTGAAGTTGTTCTCCTCCGTCTTCTTTAGCAGCAGTAGGTGACGGCGGTGTTTGAGTGTAGAAGGCGACGAGCGTGGCGGCGTTGGGAAGGAGCGTTAAGCGTTGGAGGAGGTACTGGTTGATGAGGAAGGCGAGGAGGTTGACGTAGGCGGCGGGGATGAGCAAGGACTCGGCGAAGGAGTGGGCGAGGAGGAGGACGGTGGGGCGGGTCTCGTGGGGGCGCATGAGGCGAACGGAGACGGAGCCGGAGGGGAGGTCGCGGCGGTAGAGGAAGGAGTCGAGGGAGTTGAGGCGGCGGAGGTCGTCGTCGGTGAGGAAGCGGGGGGTGAGAGGGGAGGAGGGGGAGTGGGAAGAGGAGAGTTTGAAAGCGGAGGAACGGGGTTTGGTGGAGGAGAAGAGAGAGAAGTGAGAAGGCAAAGAGAGAGAGAAAGAGAGGTTTTGGATTTGGATTTGAGGGTCGAAGAGGAAGGAGAGGGAAGACAGTGACCATGATGCTGCCATGGCGGAACTACAGCTTCCAAGTTAGTTACAAAGGCCGTGTTTGGGTGGTGGTGGTGGTGGTTCTGTGATTCACTTAGATAGATAAAGAAGGGTCACTGAAAGATACTGAAGTGAAGCGAGGAACAAAACAAACTTTATCATACAAATAATGAATATACTTTATTATTTTCCGATAACATTTTTTATTGGATGAGATTCTAACGGTAAAATCGTTTTTGTTATTAAAATATAATTTAGCGTAAAATGAAAAATTTATATAATTAGTTGGTGATGATATTGGACTTGATAAATGGTTCGAATGGTGAAATTTTTAGGCGCTTTTTGAGCATATAACAAAATATTTCGAGTTTTTGAATCAGAATTAATTCCAGCTATAGGAAAGCAATACAGCAAGACAATTTAAAGGGTTGGAACAAGTTATGGTATGACGATAGCTTGTTGCGGATGGGATTGTCAACTTTTATCAATGAAAAATGGATGAGAGAAGAGGAGCAACTGAGAAAACAAAAGAAAAGTGGTTTTGTTTAATATTTCACATCTTGTAATTCAAGAAATCTTTGGATTGTTAAATCTGGAATTCATTTGTTTTGAAAGTTGTAATAAAATATTTTGGAAGTTAAAAAATATATCTTAAATTGTATAATTTAAAATAAAAAAATATTTTTATTGTATAATTTAAATATAATTTATTTTTTAAATTGTATTCTAAATTATATAATTTAAAATATATTTTTGATTTCTAAATTAATCTAATTTGAATTATATAATTTATAATGTAATCTAAAAAATAGATTGTATTTTAGATTATAAAATATGAAAGAAATTTTCCTATTTCAGAATGTACCTTATGAAGTATTGTAGAATTCGAAAGGCAAATTTGTATTTTGAAATAGTCTTATTCGAAATATGTATATTTAGTTAATCTTACGGGATTGAGTTCTTCAATCCGGAATTTTAAATAATTACATTCTAAATTAAATAAAAACAAAACACGCACCTCTTATTTCTTCAAATTAAATAAAAAGAAAGTATATTATGAAAATAAAAAGATGAATAAAATGAACAAAAATAAATATGAGAATGAAAATATATTCTTTCTTGATCAAAAGTAGATAACCTAAAATATATAAGTATTTTACTCATTTTAGGTATAGTTGAATAAAAGAAAATAAAATAAGATGATTATAATGTGATAATGTCATAAAAATAAATAAACAGAATTTATGGTAATTTAATTATATCATAAAGACAAAGTCACATAATTGATATTAGTTTTCTTTTAAAAGTCTTGTATCCATATCCTTTAAAACCCCCTGCAAGTTGGAGAGCAAATATTGATGAGATCCGCTTGGAACAAATATTATTGAAAGACTCAGGACCTAAGACTTTGGTATAAATGTCTAGTAGTTGCTCTATAGTGAAAATGGGAAGCAAATGGATGGGACCCTTCTTCAATTTTTTTCTAACAATGTTGACAGTCTATTTCTATATGTTTGGTACGCTTATGAAACACTGGATTTGCTGCAATATATCTTGCTGAGCCATTTTTACAATATAAAAGAGATGGTTGCTCAAAAGAAACTTTCAAATCTTGAAGAAGATATAAACTAGCCATTGAATTTCACAAGTAACAGTGGTCATTGTCCTGTATTCAGCTTCACAGGAACTCTTTGATATTGTTCCTTGCTTCTTTGATTTCCAAGGGAATTTCCAAGATGCACACTAAAATCTGTCACTGATTGTCTTGAATTACTACAGGTGCCCCAATCATTATCACAAAAAGCTATGAGATGGGTAGAACTGTTGGAAGAAAAAAATAAACCAAGACTTGGAGCTCCTTTAATATATTTGAAAATTTTAATTGCTGCATTATGGTGAGCAATTTGTAGGCTTATCAAGAAACAGAGAAAGTTGTTGAACAAAAAATGTGATGTCAGGTCGGGTATTAGTGAGATACATAAGCCTTCCAATCAACCTTCTATAGACATGAACATCAGTAAAAGACACACTTTCAGTAGAAGACAATTTAACAAGATTATCCATAGGAGTAATTGCAGGTTTGCAGGCTAAAAGACCTGCATCTGTTAACAATTCTAATGCATATTTCTTTTTGATTCATCATTATCCCTTTTTTTACTTCTTGCTACTTCAAAATCAAGAAAATATCTTAAATCATCAAGATCCTTACTCTTGAATGTCTTATTCAAAGCTTCTTTGACTCAGTCAATCTCTTCTTCATCATTTCCTGCCAAAATTTTATCATCCACATACACCAATAATGTTGTAAAAGATCCTTCAGAAGAATTAATAAATAAGAAATAATCATTCATAGATTGAGAATATCCCACAGAAATCAAAAAGGATGATAATTTAGCAAACCACTCCCTGCCAGCTTTGTTAAGGCCATATAAAGCCTTTTTCAATTTACAAACTTGTCCTGGTTGAATAGAAGTCAATCCAGGAGGAGCAACCATGTATACATCTTCTTTCAACTCTCTATGTCAGAAGGCATTATATATGTCTAACTGTTTTAACTCCCAATTATATATAGAGGCTAAAGAAAGAAGTAACCTTATTGTGGTCATCTTTGCTACTAGAGAAAAAGTTTCAAGGTAGTCAATGCCTTCTGTTTGTGTGTATCCCTTTGTCATTAATCTTGTTTTATATCTTTCAATAGTACCATCAACATTATACTTTATTTTGAATACTCATTTGCAACCTACAACAGTTTTGTTATTGGGAAGAAGAACAGTCTCCCATATTTGATTAGACTCCAAAGCAGATATCTCACAGTGTATAGCCTTCATCCAACAGTCATATTTCAAGCTTCAGAATAAATGTTTGGCTCAACATGTGAAGAAATAGACATAACAAAAGGTTTATAAGATGGCGATAATTTATCATAAGACAAAACAAAATTCAAAGGACTTTAGAAGATGTATTGGAAATATTGAGATTACAATAATAATCCTTTAGATACTCAGGTGGTCTTTTTGGTCATTCGAATGGACTGTGTTGTTTCATGATTCTCATCAAGGTTTTGGTCTTTATGGGAACAAACTTCTTCAGGGATCTGAATATCTGATTCATCATGGTCATCATTAACATTATTTTCAATATTATCACAGGGTGTAAAAATGACTTGTGATGGCTGATTCAAAATAGGTTGATCTTCTATAAAAAGATTTTGATCATGAATGTTTGGACTGTCAGTTTCATTGTTAATATCTTCAACCCTTTGATATAGAAAAATATGTTCATAAAAGACAACATCCCTAGACACAAAAATTTCTCTTGATTGAATATTCAACAAAATATATCATTTTGTCCCCTTTTTAAAACCAATAAAAACACATTTTGATGCCCTTAGATCAAATTTATTTCTATTTGTTGACAAAGTGCTAGCATAGCATAAAGATCCAAACACCTTTAATTGATTAAAATCTGGTGAAGTTTTGTAAAGCATTTCATGAGGAGAAAAATCATTTAAAATAGGTGTGGGAAGCATGTTTATAATATGCGTAGCATGATGTATCACAGAATATGACCAATAAATTTTGGATAAATGAGATTGTATCATGAGAGCTCTTGCTACATTTAAAATATGACCATGTTTCCTTTCAATTATACTATTTTGTTACGGAGTATTAACACAAGACGTTTGATGTACTATTCCTTTATTGGCAAAGAAATTAGTCATAAAAAATTCAGACCCATTATCACTTCTTATTGTTTTTATTGTTGTCTCAAATTGTGTTTGAATAAAAGTGACAAAATTTTTCAAAATCTTGACAACTTCAGATTTTTGTTTTAAAAGAAAAATCCATGTGTACCTTGAATATTTATGACCATGAATTGATGGTATTGAGTATGGTCCCCATAAATCAACATGAATCAAATCAAAACTCTTTTTAGATTTAGATGTACTAAGAGGAAAGAGAAGTTTTTTTTGTTTTGCAAAATAACAAACATCACCAACAAAAGATTTGTTATATTTAATAAAAAGAAATTTATTTTGATAATATCAATAGATTTGTTTGAAACATGCCCTAATCGAAAATGTCAAAGGTTTTCAAGATCACTAGCAGTAAAATTGACAATATTGGTAATATGTGGAGATTTGACAGGTTTGATTTAAAGGTTTTGATAAGAAGTGACCCTGAGTATATAAATTCTATCTTGCATCTTAGCTGATCAAATCACTTTCAAAAGAGTTTTTGTCCTAAATGTGACAACCATTAGAATCAAAAATAATCAAACAAGATAAATTATTAATTAACTTTGCTATAGAAAGAATATTAAAAGTAAAGTTAGGAATATACACAACATTATCTAGGACTTGATCTTGATTGATAAAAACACTTCCAGAATGATTTGCAATGACATTATTTCCATTTGATAATTTGACAGAGATAGGATTAATTTGATTATATGATGTGAAATGGGTCAAGGATGAACAAATATGATCAGTAACACCAGTATCAATAATCCAATAACTAAAGGAAGAGAGAAATTTATTACCATTGTGTGTTGTTGTGTTAGAAGGAATGACAGAGATTTGATTAGAGGCATTGTCACTGGATTTAGACTGTTGTAGAAGGGCTAACAATGTTTGATATTGCTCAGGAATTTGCTGAGAATGAACTTCTGACCTTGAACCTTCATGATTCTGCTGGTTATTATTACAGTTCTTGAACTGAGGTGGAAAACTATGTTTTTTATAACATGTATCAATCACATGTCCTGTCTTTTTACAATAACTATAGACTTTATAATTATATAGTCTTCTATAACTTCTGCTAGTAACAAAGTTTTTCCTTTTATCATCCATTCAGTTTGTTGTTAAATTAGTGGTACAACACCAAGATCATTAGATGAACATTTCTTTAGAAGATGACAAACTATACCAATTAAAAATAATAGTTATTGACATGATGAAAACTTGCTTATTTTTATTGTGATCATCAGTAAACACAAACTTGTACAAAGAAACAATCCAAAGCCATTTTCATCTTAAATGTACTAAGATGATTGAGCACTGAAGAGACAAACTGTTAAGAGTACTCATTGAAAGAGTGAAAAGCAAAAAAATCAACATTGAACTTCGTTTCCAAACCCCTCTATAGATTTGGGAGTTTGGTTAGAACAACTAAAATATCAGTATATGTCGTCATATTTGTCCCCGGCCACCCAACATGAGTTGTCTTGTGAGATAGCATCTGAGCCAAGGCTACAACCAGTGAACTAGTGAGTTTACATATGAGAGGTGCACTCCTACCCCTCTACATGCTCTTGGAACCAAAGCTGTGACTCCTAGAATTACTGAATTTAGAGAGAATATGTTTTGCAATTCAATACATTTTGGATTCTAATTATTTCCAAATTAAGAATTACCTTTTAAATTATACAATCTAAGATATGTTTTAAAAAATAAATATATTTTGAGTTATATAATTTGAAAAATAATTTTATATTTAAAAATGATTTTGACATTTTTTTTTAATTTAGAATATGTTTTGTTATAAAACAGATTCCACATTTTTTAATTTAGAAATATGTTTCAAATTGCACGGTTCGTAAGCTATTTTCAAATTTAGAATTACTTTTTAGATTCTGCAATTCAAAATTTGTTTTATAACAAAACATGTTCTAGATTTTATCATATGAAATATTGCACAAATCCAAAATATTAAACAGTCCCAACCCCCAACCACTCCCCTCAACGGTGAGACCACCATACATACCTTCAGTGGAGTAGATGACACACACCAATGTAGAACTACATAAAAGCAATGAAGTTGCAGCAATTAACGGAGGCTCACGGCGTAGGGTCGTGGAGCGGCGCAGGGACAATGAACAGGAATGCAAATAAGGAGGTGCAAGGTGAAAAGGTTGGAGGGGTATTAGGGTAAATTTAAACTTTTTCTAAGAGCATATTGGTCAATTCACATTTTCTATACAATCCAGTCTAATCCAATTATTATAACATTAATTTAATATGCCCAATGATACAACACTCATTTTGAATGTGGTTATGATTATTAATTATATTTTATATATTTATATGTTTTATATCATTATAGGAAGATTCAAAATATAAGTTCTTTTATATATATTTTATATAGTGATTCGACTATCAAGTTATAGTTTATTATGAAATATATGACGATTAATGTCAATGTATTTTATTTGTTTGTAAAAGTTGGAGTTGAAAGTTATGTGTTTAGTAAATTGTCTATATAATGTAAAGAAGAAGAGAGTGTTGGGAGAATAATAAGAATGAGAATTGAGCCAACATATAAGAAAATGACACCACCTTCAACCCAAAACCTTAAGACATTGGGTTTGTGGATCTTCTTTCTTATATGTTGCTCAACTTTCTCATTTCTACTTATTGTGGGACTTAGACTCACACTTGGATACCTAATAGAGAGGTTAATCATTCTAGTCGACATTGTTAAGGCACTATACTCTTTTTTTATTATGATTGAGATACAATTATTTGTTTCTTTGACTTGTAAGAGATAACAGAAAATCTCATAAAAATGCATTATCAAGTGATTGAGTGTAGAGTGTTAGGACATCATGTCCAGTCAGGGTCATTAAATCCTTTGAGTTCAAGAGCAGAGTTGAAGGGAGAAAAAAAATTCATTGTATTAGTGCTGATTTAATATACTTTAATATTAGTTTAGTATCTTGGTAATGGTGAGTGGTTGGAATATCTAAATATTGACTCATGAATTCAACAACAAAGCAAATGTTGAATTGTGTGTTGGAGAGATAGAACAACCATCTAATAAGTCTTATAATGGGCATCATGTGGCAAAACACTATTGGTGTCTCTTGTTATGAACATAGAATAAGACTTGGTTGCTAACAACTCACTCACTGTTTGCAAGAATGTCTAAATTATATTTTCTTTGACAACATAAATGCCAATCTACAAACAAGCAACTCCAAAATTGAGGAAATAATTGAATTGACCAAGATATTTTATCTTAAAGGTTTTTCTTAGGTATTGTTTTATGTCCTAAGTATTATATAAGGAATTTTCTACAATAATATTGTTATTAACATTTGCAAGCAAAACAACAAAAGTATATGCTTTCCTTTTGATAAATAGGGAAAGGGCAAACTTAGATTAAATGAAACTAATGAATTGAAGAGAAGTGGACGACTTAATAAACCATTATTTATTGACTTGTTTTATCTATACAAGAACTTAGTTAACCTACATATTTGGTTTGACTTGTTGGTGGTGAAACTAGGAGCTAAAGTCATATGAACTTCCTCTTTCGGAGTCTTCATATAAAAAGACATTATAAATATCGAGTTATTAAATGTGCCAATTTTGGATGACAAATAGAGCAAGTAGAAGATACATTCTTGTAAGTTTGGCAACATAAGAAAATGTATCTAAATAATTCACTCCTTTAAATTGTGTGTACCCCCTTCTACAACCAAATGAGCTTTATGTCATTCAATGTTGTCATTAATTTTTTTTATTTTATTTTGTATATCTACTTCCAACTTATATGATTTTTTGGGTAAATCAATAACATGTCATTAATTTTTTATTTTATTTTGTATATCTACTTACAACTTATATGAGTTTTTAGGTAAATCAATAACATGTCACGTATTATTAACTTATAAGGCATTGATTTCATTTTTCATGAGAAGGATTCATTATGGAGATTAGATAATTTGATGGTATTTTTGTGGTTCAATGTGAGAAAAGATAACCAAATTATATGCAAAGGTTTGGACGATAAAGATTTATAAGATATGAAAAAACATATCTTACATACAATAGAAGCAAAATTCAATTATACAAATTTAATTATTAGATGGTGGAAAACCTTCAAGCAAATAGGGGCTTTGTGTTCTTGCAGACCTTCAAAGGTTACGTATATAGTTATATCTTCCATCTTTAGTATGACAAAAAGCTTGAGAATGAATGATATTGTGCTTAAGATGTTGAAGAAAGAAATTAAAATTGTTTTACTATGAACCAACTTTAGTTTGTAAAATGTTAAATTTGTAGTATATTCATTCTATTCAAATAGATCAAATGAAGAGGAGTCCTTCAAGTATTAACTATAATCAAACCAAGTTATCAATATTCTGTGACATTTAAAGACTATATTGTTCGGCAAATTAATACAAGCATATATATATTTGAACCAGAAAACTATAAATAATTATTAGATAGGGCCAGCTGCTTCTTTCATTTAAAAAATATGACGATAAACAAACATAATTTGGATTTTTCTTTCCAAACTCCAAAAAATAATCACTAGATTATTTTATAGATGAATAACTTTTTTTTAATCTCAAGAAATTTGACCCTTAATTTCTCAGTTAGTTCGTCTATTTTGTAACTACAAACTACTCATTCTAATTCTTATACATACACTAATTAGCTTCTTTTAAACCCTTTACTTATATGCTTATTTCTCATTTTAGTTCTTATAATTTTAGATGATAAAAATAAATAAAAAAATACATTAAAATATGTGTAGATACTAAAACGAGTAACTTTTAGGTTCATGAACTACAATATAAAGATTCAGCGTCAATCTTAATACTAACTTTTGCATTGCTAATGTATTTGACATGGTTTCTTAACAACTATACAAAGAATCAAGCATTATACCAAATTTAGTGTGTTTTGAAATACATCATGCATTATTCGACATGGATCCCTAATAATATTTACTTTTTTAATTCTGTATATTTGACCAAGTTTTCCATTAAATTTTCCTAAAAACAAAAAAATTATTCATAAACTAAAATTAACTTATGTCTAAATTAAAAAAATAAAAAATATAAGAGACTCCATAAATTAGTTTACACGTAAGTAT
>Ga0209489_103335_pt1 | contig 31461 bp, 15 predicted proteins | sample SiratrowhiteBW_FD_187527 | JGI IMG/M metagenome (GOLD analysis project Ga0209489, IMG submission 187527) | Root nodule microbial communities of legume samples collected from California, USA - Siratro white BW (SPAdes) (version 2) | ecosystem: Host-associated > Plants > Roots > Nodule | place...
AGACCTCCTTCGACTCTCACCACCTAGTAATGATCATCTATTTGATTCCTATTACTAGTAGAGTCAGGATATCAATCGTTATTGATCAGATCCTTAGACAATGCACTTCCTAATTAACCAAGACACGAGTGTTTTCTTTCCTGAAAACACTATGCCTAGGCTTTGACAAACTTTATCAACACTCTTAACAATATCACATTACAATATAGATCTCTACTCATGCATTCATTCACTTTTAAATCTCAATCTCCACTTCAATCTCAACATTTAGAGAAATCACTAAACTATCAATATAATTAAACTTAAATTATCAATTAATCTATTTTACTAAATACATACATTGCATTCCAAAAGAGCTAAACATTCAGAAAGAAAAAGCAAAAAAAAAAATTTTTTTTTTTAGCCTGGGCGAGACAAATTTCGCCTGAGTGAAAATACCACTCGCCTGAGCGAAAATTATTTCGCCTGAGCGAAAATTATTTCGCTTGAGCGAAAGTAGTCCAGAGAGCACTGTCCATTTTCGCCTAAGCGAAAATGCTCTCGCCTGAGCGTGAATATATCCTCGCCCGAGCGAAGGATTTCTCGCCTGAGCGTGAATATATCCTCGCCCGAGCGAAGACACTCCAGAGAGCACACTAGCTCTAGGGGCTTTTTTGCCTAGGCGACTGTACCCTCGCTTAGGCGAAAAACCTCTCCCCAAGGCGAAATTGGACCCGAGAACACCTCTCAAGTTTCCAAGTGACTTCGCCTAGGCGAGATTGCCTAGCTTGAGCGAAAAATGCAGAAAAATCAGCAGAATTCACTATATCAGAGTTACCATGCATGCCTCAGATGACTAAATTGGGTGAAAATCAAGCCACATACACGATGAATGATCTACCCTAACATAAATTATCTATTCAACAGATCAACATATCATCAATTTTCACACAACTATCTCTTACATGCAATATTCAATTCTAACATTTCAGACCAGCAGGAAACTTTACCAGATACAAATTGTACAATTACTATAATCATTAACTTCTCTATTCAAGACTTAAATTTGTAAATCAAACAAGCACTAAGGTTAGCTTCCCTTACCTGAATTGCACTAGAAGTTCTCTATAACAGCCCCAAAGCCTAAGATCTTTAAGAACTCAAATCTGCACCAAAGGATCTCTGATCAATGATCAGACTAAAACACTAAGGAACTGAGCTCACAAAGGCACTATCTGATAACTCAGAGGCCATCTGCAAGCTTATAAGGTAGAGGAAAACGAAAACCTAAAAATGGCTCTAAGAAAAGAGGGCAGAAAATGAACTTACTCTAATGGAGATTCTGATCGGGTAGACTTGCTCTATCCTCCGTCACAAGTCTAACAGTGAGCTCCGCTTGAGAAACTGATGAAGTATGAAAGCAGAGACTTAGAGAGAAGTCAGAGGAAAAGAGGGTTAGGAGTTTTAAAGAGATGATGGCTTGAGTGGAAATGAGACTTGACTACTTACTTTTTCTATAAATACGCGTTTTTAGTTTAATAATATAATAATCAAGTACTCATTTCACTTTTATCATTTCTACTTAAATGATAGATGTTTTAGATTGTTACTGTATCTGTAATAAAGAAGTAATAGACATTTAATTTACTTTATAGTTGGGGACTTGTGACGAATACTCATTATTGCATCATTTGATGTTAGGATTTATATAAACACCAGTATAACAGATTATTAAACTTTTAGAGTGTTTGAAATGTATTAATTTCTATATTTAAAGTATTAATCTTTTAAAAACAAATAATACTTATTAATTTAATTTATTAAATAAATATTAACATTATTCATGTATTTAATTATATTATATATTTAATTAAAAATATAAGGTCATTCCTTTTAATTATATTATATACTTAATTAAAAATATTTGGTCCCTCTTTTATCTGATATTATAGTTGTAATAATATTGGAACTGTGGTTTTAACTGATTGGAATCCTATTACAACCGTAGTTTTGACTGATATTTTGTTGGAATCCTGCTACAACCGCTGTTTTTGACTAATATTTTGTTGGAATCCAGCTACAACCGTGTGTCAAAAATAGTCCAAGAGAGGGTAGAGCTGAAAGAAATCATTTGTTCTTATAGAATTTAGAGGCGGTAACAATTCTTCTTTTATACTCTAATACTCGTCAGTAGAAAAATAATCTTTTATATTAGTTCTTAAAAGACATTTTATGTTAGTTTTGAAATTGACATTAACTTAGGTGATATAGAAAGTCTTGAATATATAATATCCGTATTATACAATTTGACATAATATGTATATCACTATATCTATTGAAAAATAAAAGTCAATATCATATATCAAACTAAAATAACTGAAAAAAGTTGATATTACGTCAGTTGTAAGCTACAACTGACGTAATATAGCACTTTTTACGTCGGTTTTGAACTACAATCAACGTAGGAAGTGCTCTATTACGTCGGTTGTAGCTTACAACCGAAGTAATTTTTTTATTTCAAATAATGGGTTGATAAATCTCTAATCGATACAAGAAAACATCACAAAAAAAATTTAGAATTTTCTAATAAGTATAGATATGTGAAATCAAATGCTACAATCTAAAAAAGTGGATAAAAAATAACAAAAAAATAAAAAAGAAATCCTAAACTATGAAATTTTGGAATTTCTGGAGAAGGTGAAGGAGAACATGAAGGAGAAGACAACTTAATAGAAAAATGTAAGCGTAAGAGTTAATATCTCCTAACCAATGTAGTATTTGACTAACTTTTACGAAATTTTCTTCAAAAATTTACTTGCACGTCAAGAGAAAAATATTACCTCAGTTGGAAAGTCCCAACCAATATAATATGGGCTGTAGACTATGTTAGTTGGTATTTTCCAATCGACGTAGTATTTTGAGTGCCATCACAGAATTTTTAAATTTTAAATTTTTATTTTTTTTCAGTATTTTCTATGTCGGTTATGAATGACAATCAACATAAAATATGATATTTTACGTCAAATTTAAATTAACCAATGTAATATCTCTTGAAATATTTATAAAAATATCATGACATTTTTGTTTACATTAGTTTCATTTTAATCCATGTATTATCTTAAAAATGATTATAAAAGATGTTTGATATTAAAGTCAAATTTTTAAATATTAAATATAATTTATTGTGTCAGAAAAAAATACTGTTTTTTCTTATGACTTCTTATTATCATCTATAGTTATAATTATTTTGATACATAATAATGAATTTTTATCTTTTATTAGTAAGGAAACATAAAATATACTAAACTTGTTTTTTATTTCAGAGAAAAAACTTAAAACATACCAAATAATGCTTCATTATCACATGACGAGTAATGATGATACTGAGTAACTGACAGTTACAATTTATAAAGTTTACATTGAATACATCCTTTTATTTTGAATCTAATAAGGTACATGTACCTAATTAAAGATGTCACCGAGTCGGCAATGTAATTTTAATTCAATTTCAAATATAATATCTTATTTATAATATACAGCAACTTAAAATAAAGTTAATAGTAAAGGATACGAGATTCTAGACTACTCAAATATGTGTATTACTCAATTTAGTTTCATTTTCCATGTTAATAAAATCTAAATACTAAAAAGATTTGGAAATTTCGTTCCATTGCCTTATTTGTTTTATTTTTTCTTTCAAATATCAGAATTGCTCTTTATTTCAGTTTTTTAAAATTTTATTTATTTTGCTTCATACCAATTCATAATATTGTTTTTGCATATAATTATTTAATACCAAAATTATAATTTTAGAGGTCTTTATTGTTGATTTATGATTTTTAGTAAGTTTATTTTAATTTTTAAAATTAAAATTTTAAAGTTGACTTCGTTGACTAACTCGGGTAGCTTTTTCTTTTGCACCGACAGGTGTTAGAAGCAGGCAGTGTTCCAGTGAAGATGATCTATGACAAGCATTTATATTCTGGTAAATCTCAGGGCTGATAAGAGTGATGTACTTTGGGGGAGAGGGCTACAGAGGATTGAATTATAGGTTAGCCTTCTCTTTGCATCGTACCTTCTCATAAGGGTTGTGTGTCTGTGTGTCCACAGTTTCAACTTTCAGGCATGGTTTTGGAAACAATATTCAATGCAGATCTCCCTGCAGCTTTTACTTGGGCAGTGGACAATGCAATAAGGAGTAGTAGTAGTGAAGAAGAAACACCCCCTGTGCGTAGTTATGCTTCGCTGCTGGACAATGCGATCAACAGCGATGATGATGATGATGATGATGTTGAAGAAGATTTTCAGTTATCCAACAATTCCTCACTTGAAGTTGTGTACAGAGGGGATCAATCATGTTCTGCAAACACTATCAAGAAAAGCTTGGAAGATCTCTCCTTGTCTAATCATACAGGTGATCCAAGCCTACTCAACGTTGTTTCTGTAAATGGGAAGCCCATATCAAACTGTGACACCAAGAAGGCTGAAAAACTAGCAGGACCAATCCTGCCTGGAAATTATTGGTTAGCAATAAATAGAATGTTAATGCTAGATTCAGTTAAATTCCAATTTTCTGTGGTATATATGTGTTCACTGACAAAATAAGATTGAGTACCATCATGCTTTGGTATTAATTCCCTTTACAGAATAATATGTCTGGATGTGTGATTTTGCAACTAACTCAGATTTTGCTTTGAACAGGTATGATTTTAAGGGTGGATTTTGGGGTGTGATGGGAGGGCCCTGTCTTGGAATAATTCCTGTAAGTTAATTATACCATTCCGTTGCTATCTGTTGGTTGTATGCTTATAATGTTAACCAAATGAGGGTATTGCTCGTGCAGCCATTTATAGAAGAGTTCAATCATCCCTTGCCGTACAATTGTTCTGACGGGAATACTGATGTTTATGTAAATGGTAGAGAACTTCACCAAAATGACTTGGATTTGCTAGTAGGGAAAGGACTTCCCAATGATAGAGACAGATTTTATATAATTGAAATTTCTGGGAGAGTCCTGGATGGAGACACAGGTGAAGAGCTGCACAGCCTTGGCAGATTGGCACCCGAGTAAGTGCTATTCTCTTCACTGGTTGTTCGTGAGTCAGTTTGTCTTCGTGAGGAATACAAATTTCAGTTCAAAGTCTCATATCTTAAATTTTAAGAAACCTGTATTCTCATATTTTAAGGTTTGCTATGCGGTTATAAAATGTTAGTTTTAGGTATCGTTTTTGACTTGTAATAATTAATATCTCCGTTGTGTTTTTTACAATTTAAAAGAGTGGAGAAAATGAAGCATGGATTTGGCATGGCAGTACCACTGTTTCAGCATGAACATGAAGCGCGATCGAAGTACAAAGGTGCTCATTCATTTTTTCACAAACACTATCGATAAGAGATTTCTCTTACGGTTTAGTCGTACAGGTTATGTTAGAGTAAATGGGAAGCATATGTCAAATTCTGTCATCAACAGGGCTGAGAAGCTAGCTGGAACAATCCAACCTGGAAATTATTGGTTAGTATATATGCTTTACCATAAACTTCCATCTAACTGTACATTCTTTTTTATAACGGTAAGCTGATCTAATGGGTAAACAATTTATACAATTAAATAGTGATGTAATAGATTGTGACAAGTCTCAAAGCTGCAATCAATTCCTGTCCTAGTTAGTAGGTTCAGTTAAATTGCAATTTTCTGTAGTGTATCTGTTCACTGACAAATCAAATTTGAGTTTCATTTCATGCTTAGATTCCCTTCATAGAATAACATTTTGTGGATGCGTTACATTGCAATCTTAAACAAATTACAAATTTTCTGTTGATTGTTTATATTAAGTGACAGATTTTGTGTTGAATAGGTATGATTTTAGGTGTGGATTTTGGGGTGTGATCGGAGGGCCGTGTCTTGGAATAATTCCTGTAAGTTAATTCTACCATTCTATGGCTATATGTTGGTGGTATTATAAACATAGGCCAGTCATCTTAATTAAACAAGGTGATTTCTCCTGCAGCCATATATCGAAGAGTTCAATATTCCCATGCCGTACAAATGTTCTGGTGGAAATACTGGTATTTATGTAAATGGTAGGGAACTTCACCAAAAAGACTTGGATTTTCTAACAGGAAGAGGACTCCCCAAAGATAGAGATAGGTCTTATATCATTGAAATTTCTGGAAGGGTCCTGAATGAAGACACAGGTGAAGAGCAGGAAGGGCTAGGCAAACTTGCACCAAGGTAAGTGCTATTCTGTTCGTATATATTCTCTAATGTTTGTTCTTTTAATTCACTCATGTTAGGTCCTACTATATACTTGGAGATGCTAGTGTTTTACTACTAAGTTATTAGTGTTTTACTCTAAAACATGTTCATAATCTCTTGCTACATTCTCACACTCGCTATGTGTGTAAATTTCGGCATGTCAATTGGCATAGAAATAAAACAATCGATATCTTGCAAATCATTATAAATTTTGAATATAAAAAAAAAACTATCTATAAACATTTCTAAAGAAGTGAAATTAATTTTCTATATATTAAAATTAGATTGTATTGAGTTAGTATTTAATTAAGTTAACTTTCATAAATTACTTTATCCATAAATTAATTTTAACTTATTTTAAGATGACAGATATATTTATAAGCAGGTATAAGTTGATTTTCATAAAAAAATATTCAAGTAAAAGTATCTGAGTTGGGTTAAATTGAAGCACATTAAATTTGTATTATTATTTTTTTCAAACATAAATAAAATGAATTCAAATAATAATGAGTTATATCACATTATGTTAGTAAATATTTTAAAAAATTATTTTAAAATTTGAAAATATTAATTTTCTTTTACCAACGTATTTGTATTCATGTTCGAGAGCTTTGGGTTGGGAAAATTTCAAGCCGTGATTTCTTTACAATTTGACAGGGTGGAGAAAAGGAATCGTGGATTTGGCATGAAAGTACCTAGAGCAGGTACCTAATCAAAATGGAGAAAGAACTATTGTGCGACAGTTTGAATAAGGTGATCTTTGTTCTACTCTTCTGATTCCGAAACATTACTTGGGAGCTGATAATGAAATAAGAACCCTGCAAAGATTTTCAAGATCACTTGAAATTCTTCTATTGTATGAACAAGTTCATGTGATTTTGTGCATGCATGGCTTGAACTTGATATTGTATTTATAATATGTAGTACTTTTCATATGCCCACATGTGTAAAAAAGTTTGTTAATTGTCAAGTTTGCTCCATTTCTTTAATTGGTGATTTATTATGACGCATAGCGACATCGAAATGATTGTATCATAGAGTTGTAAAGACGTATATTAAACTAAAATCATAGAGTTGTAAAGACTTATATTAAACTAATATATGTGTATATTTTGAGCTAAAAACAATATATTATAACAAAAATAAAATTATCAATGCTAAACATATTTTTTTTATGCATAAGTTTATTTTGTAAAGTTTTCTTGCATACCATCACCCATGTTCTTTACCAAATCATCACGATTATACTATAATACAAAAGAAAAAAGTAAGTTACTAATTCAGTTAGTAATTCAAATACTTTTACAATCATACTTTCACAATATTTAAATGAATATTTCATATACATTTAATATTTTTACATTAAACATATCTTTGATCATACATGACCAATTCAAGTATTTATTAGTCTCATGTCAAGATCTAGAGACATCACATTACATCTATTACAATATTTGTATTTGACAACTTCTAGAAAAACATACATGTCTAGGATTTAAACCCTAAAGATTCTATGCCTGTGGTACTATCATTCTATTCACACTCAATCAAGACAATAAACAAAGACATCCTCCTATGATTTATAATACGCAATCTTATTCCATACTCTAAGTTAAATTATATAAATCTCTATCAAATCCATCACCTTTTTAGTGTAAGTTTGTTAAACAGTAAACATCCTCAATTCAATACATTTATCACTACACAAAAGATAATACTCATTAGTAAAAAAATAGAATTTTATATCGATTTTAAAAGAATATTTAAAAGAATATTTAAAAACAAAAAGATATACACAACTGAGATAAAATAATATTTTAAAAAAACAAAAAACAATTGTTTGTAAACTGAAACTAATATAATATGAAATGTTTTATTTTTTACATTAGTTTCAACTACGTACAACCAAAAAATAAATAAAATGACACAAAATTTAATTCAAACAAAAATATCTAAAATTTAGGTTATCTTCTATGTTAATCAGCATTAATACGATATATTTAAATTTGAAAAAAAAAACTAAGAAACTTAAAAAGAGGATAGTAAAAGTATTAAAATAGTAAATTTTATAAAATAAAATTTGAATAATTAAACATTTTTATTTGTAAATTTTTTAATTTAACTAGTAAAATATTCAAAATTTTATTTTTTAATACTTCTTTTAAGATTTAAACCTTACAATTGAAAGATGGGACTGCTGCAAAATAACTAGATAAATATTAACAGCTTACTATTTGACGTTTGACATTTGACATGTTGAGTTTGATATACTTTTACTAAGTATATTTCATACAAAATACAAGTAATAATACAATTTATCCATATATTAATTGATGTTTAATTTTATACAATATTATACTTTTATTCGATTTATAATATATCAACTGTGTTCCCTATTTCTTTTCATATTACTTTCGTCGCATCATGTTCCCTCTAGCCTAATCTGCCTATCCATGTTAGGGAAAAAGCATCCATGTCTTTCATTACTTTCTTTCTTTTATCCCTAGGTTTTCCTGTATTTTTAAAACTTACATATAAATAAAAATAATTAATTACGTATTAACTAACTAAATCAGTTAACATTGTTTAATTTTACTAATTTTAATTCAAAATACAATTTTTCTAAAATATTTATTTATTATAAATTACTACAATAAATAATTTTTTTTATTGAAAATAGAATGACCGTTAAATAAATTATGTTTCAAGAATGATATTATTAAAAAAAAGGTAAAATTAGTTAAATTTATTATATTTAATTCAGTTTGATTTTTTTTATCGTTTGAGAATATTTAAGTTGAAAGGAGGTGCTCCTCTATTCTATTACACTGTAGACTTTTTATCTTTAAAAAACAAATTTTGTTACATTCAGAAGGGTACCAAATACCTCAAACTTATAAGTAAAAGGGAAAGAAATAGAAAGGATTGTTTTTATTAAGATTATGCGTTTGGATTTCATATAATAAATTGTGTTAAAAAATTATTATACTTTTTAAGTTAATTGAAATTTGTGGTGAATTTTATTCTTAAATTTTATCTAAATAAATATCAAACATTTTAATAAAGTGTTGAAAATAAATTGCAAAATTGATTTAGGTGATTCAAACTAAAATCCAAACAGAAGTATACTCATCATCATGAAATAAGAGATGGAACATCACAAGAAATGGGTGGAATAGAATTCATATCAACATGCCTCTATCTTTTTCCTTTTTTCAAATAAAAGATGAAATCAAAGGATTTTCACATGTGTAGTATCACACTGCTGTCCTAAGATTTTCAAAAGATTGTGCTATTTGAATAAACCCAAAATTAAGATAGACAAAATCAAACTATATTATTAAGGACACAGCCATGATTTAAATTTATTATATGGAGTCTTGAGGTTTTTGTGTGGGACCATCTCTAACAAGAAAAGGGATTATCCTGAAATTTTATATATTTTATCACTTAAGAATGACAGAAAATGAAATGAGATTGGGAAAAAGGTTAGAGAATAAAGATTCTTGAATTAATGAAACTAATTGATAAAGAAATTCCAGATGCTATCACGACGATGGAAAGAAAAAGAATTGCGACAGAATATGATGCCCTCAGAATTTAGTGTCGTATGCATAGGTCATTAACATATGATATACTCTTAATCTTTTTATTTATAAAATAAAGCTGTAAAATTTAGGGTGGGTTGTTTCAGCATCAACGTTGAGAAGTTGACACTTATAGATGAGTTCAATCATCCCCTGCCAGAAAAATGTTCTGGTGGGAGTACTGGTGTTTTTGTAAACGGTAGGGAACTTCACTCGAAAGATTTGGATTTGCTAGCAGGGAGAGGACTTCCCACAGAAAGAGATAGATCATATATCATTGAAATTTCTGGGAGAGTCCTGGATGTTCCTATTCTCTAATAGTACTCTTCCTTTTTTTCTTTTAATGCACTATGTTTTTACTGATTTCCTAAAACTCAATTTTCATCACATTTTACTAGCAACCCACATTTTCACAGTTGCCTATGATCTTGATCCCTGGATTGGAAACACGTTTCCAAGTTAAACATTTTCACTTGGCAATTTGCAAGACGGTTTTTAGGTTAGATATAGAAGGATTACAATCTTGCAAATCATTATAGGTTTACAAAGGGTGAGAGGTACAGTTCTGTAGCAGGCTTTGTGAATCATTTAATTGTCTGTGAAAGGGATATAATGTACTTAAATTTTTCTTTTTTGTGTCTTCATTGTTCACTGTTTTATTTATCAAAACTTTTTCGTGATAATGAAGAAAGTAAGACAGCTGAAAAGTTGGGGTAATTTTGGTTCTAGTGATCTAGGGTACATTTCTGATATTCTGTCATACGTATTTTGTTTCCATCGAGGAGGGGTATAAGCGTGTTGCACCCAATTCTCTCATAGTAATCTTCCTTTTTTATTTGGATTGGATTGGACTAAACTCAATTCAAATCAACCAGAGCCACTTACACCTCTCTTGAATATTATATATCTTCTACTTGCATACGACCATGCATCAAGTTTATAGCAGTCAAATGTTGGCATGACATTGAATATTTAGGAAAACATTTGAAATGTAAAATATATGGTCAAAGGATTAAAAGATGCGGAATTTAAGCTTGATAACTTCTGTAGAGACCGGCAAGCAAACGTATAGACGGTTTACTTCTCAATTTTATGGTCGTGTTTGGTGCTTCTGATTGAAGAGTTTTCCATTTTTTATGCACCAAATTGATTATTCTTTCATTCTTTGTACATTGCCTGAACTTAAGTCTACATGATCAATGTTTACTTCATTTCCCAATATGATTTCAGTATTTGACATTTTATAAGTTTATTGATATTCCCAATATCATGTTTGCTTTTTTGACAATGTGACAGAGTGGAGAAAGTGAAGCATGAATTTGTCATGGAAGCACCTAGAGCAGCTATATAATCAAAACGTGGAAAGAAAATATTTAACACAGGTCGGAGAAGGTGAATCTTTTCTCATCCATCTGATTCGGAAAACATTATTTGGAACGTGATAATGGAACAAACTGGAAATAGTTGCAAAATTACATGAAATTCTTCCATTGTATGACAAGTTCAAGTGGTTTTGTCTACGACATGATTTTATATTACATATATAATTGTATTTTTTTTAAATTCCTATAGGTAAAAAACACTGCATTGAAAGTTCTATGCTTATGAGGCAGTATTAGGAAAAGTAAAAGTAATTGTGCGGAAAGTGACGTAGTGTAGAAATTGACGTGTAAAAAATTGTATTCCTTGATCAGTTTGATGTTTTCTAAGTGAATCATGGAAATGGTTTTTTATGATCTGGAGCAAGACTGCTGTGTATTCTTCTATCTTGTGTGCACACCTTTTGATTAGATGTAAAAAAAATCTTATTATTAAGAATGAAAAAAATATAAACAAGAATAATTGACTTGGTATTACATTGTTTGGGGCTATAGGTAAAAGTGATTCTGCCCGTGCATAGATCTCCATTTTGATTTGTAATTGTTATGATTAGAATATTTGGCCTTGACTTTTGTTCATTCCCACCAAATACCCTTGCCTGCTACTTGGGCAACGTAGGTGGAAAAGTTACACTGGGGACTATAATAGTTGAAGTTTACACCATTTCTTTCAGTTAATTAACTTGAAGCGGACCCACTTGTTTTCTGACATGTTCCTCCAACCATCTGTAGTTGTTTGAGTTTCATTTGGCTTTGAAGGCATTGGTCTATGTTATTTAGTGAAATTGAAATAAAATTCACCTTAATATAAAATAAATGATGGTGTAAAAAATTGTGTTTATTACATTTTAATTAACTTATAAAAAAATTAATGCATTATATTTCAAAATTAATAAATAATATAATAGTAATATAATTATGTTTGAATTAATATAATTTTTTTCTTTGTACTTACATAGTCACACAACTTTATTTAAAATATAAATAATTATTTATTTTAAATTAATTTATTGCAAAATTTAATGATTAATATATATATATATATATATATATATATATATATATTTAAAAGACACTTATTTTTGGGGAAAAAGCGAACAATCTTGAATAAATAAATACATATTTGGTATATATCGGATCAAGTTAAATATGTATTCATTATCTACATTCAGGTTGAAATTCCTTTCAGTGGCTTTCATAATTTCATATTGAAACACTGGATTAGCCCATATTTTGCATGAGTACGGTAATTACGTTCTGCACCACATTAATTTCGAACCTGCACTCCATTAATTTCAGAAATACCTGAAATGCCTTTGACATTTTTATTTCAAATGAAGTTTTCATGGTGGCTGAAAAACCATTCTTATAGGATTGTCATTGCTCTGGTGAGGTGTGGTAGACGTAGTGGTGTTGTTAAAAATGAAGGGGAGACAATTTAAGGTAGAGGGTCTTTCGAAATTGAATTCTGGAAAGGATTTTTAGAATATGAAATCTTGAAGGTATTTTTGAGAGAATAAATAACTTTCAAAATTGATTTTCTGAGTATTATACACTCTAAAAAATGAAATCCACAAGATTTTTTTTTTATGGTCGAAAATTTACATTTGAAAAAGGATATTCCATAAGGCAAGATTTACATTCTACAAATCTTACTTTGTAAATCAAATTATCCATTCTAAAAACCAGAAATGATTAATTTAACTTTCTTTCAAAATAGGATTCCAAAATGTAAATTTTATCTTCTAAAAGCCAAATTCTAGGATTCTTCAGAATTCCCATTTTGTAAAAGAACATCCTACTCTTTTAATTATAAATATAGGAGGGCATTTTAGTTAATTCCTTCGGTTGATAGAGTACAAAGTTCAAAAATAATAGGGTGCAGAAACTAATTGCCAAAGATATATCAATTTTCAATTTTTTAAAAGTAAAAGTTTTAAAGTAAAAAGTTTATATATGTTATTTATTTATATTTGACTGCGATAGTTAAATTTAAATACTTACTATAATACATTTTTTTGCTGTATGTACTCTCTTATATATTATCTTTTAAAACATTATCTTCTATGGTTCAAGATGTATTAAAAACTATAAAATTATGAAAAATGTTTATTAAACAAGAAGTGAGACTCATACAATTTTGTAGTTCCTGATAAGTCTTACGTTATATTATTTTAAAAATAGAATACAAAAAATATATAATAAAAAAGAATAAAAAGGAAAATAAATGTAATCCTAATACAAATGTAAGTAATATTTAATAAATAAGACGGCGTGAATAATAAGATTATAAAAAATAACATACTTATGAGTCAATTCATTTGATATTAATTATAATATCATTTGAATATAAAAACATTTAACATTTATATCTTGTTTGGATTGTTAAGAGGGTAAAATAAAACATAAGAGAGAAGAAAGTAAAAAGTAAGTAAAAGATTAGTAGATATGATTGATGTAACACAATAAAATATTGTATAATAAATTATTAAACTTTCAGAATGATTGACATGTATTAATTTCTAGATCTAAAATATGAATCTTTTAAAACAATTAATATTTATTCATTTAATCTATTAAGTAATTATTAACGTTATTCATATGTTTAATTAAAAATATTAGGTCATTCTTTATGTCACATTATGGTTGTAATCCTGCTGCAACCGTGTGTTTGACTGATATTTTGTTGAAATCATGCTACAATCCTGTTTTTGCAACAAAGGAAGAAATAGTGGAAGAGATTATTACTTTTAGTTGAGGAAACGTGATTCTAGAATACTCAAATATGTGTATTAGTCAATTAGTTTCATTTCCATATTAACAAAATCTAAACAATAAAAAGAACCATTTAATTATGAGAGCTGATACATTGACAACAGAACAATATTCTACTTTTATTATTTAATAACCAAATAAATTAATATTATATTATAATAAAATATTAATTTATTTGGTTGTTGAACAAAGTAGGTCAATGTATAACCCCTCGTAATTATTTCAACGGTCAAAACTTCTTGGCGCGAGAGCTATATAGGATCGAAGCATAGGTTAGCCTTTCTCCTTTCATCGTACTTTCTCATCGTTGTTTGTCTCCGTGTCTGAATCCAAAGTGTGTTTCCACCGTTTCAGCTCTCAAGCATGGTGAATTTTGGAACATTCGATACAGATTTGCCTGCAGGTTTTACTGTGGAGAATGCAATAAGGAGTAGTAGTGGCTTCAGCAGTGAAGAAGAAACATCTCCTGTGCGTAGTTTTGCTTGGGTAGTGGACAATGCCATCAAAAGCGATAGTGAAGAAGAAACATCCGCTCTGCGTAGTTTTGCTTCGGTAGTGGACAGTGCCATCAACAGCGATGGTGCTGAAGATGTTGAAGATGATTTTCGGTTATTCACTCGGACTCAGATTATGGCAACATGCAACAACAATTTCTCACTTGAAGCTGAAAACGAGATTGGTCAATCATGTTCTGGAAACACTATCAGGAGAAGCTTCCAAGATTTCTCCTGGTCTAATCATACAGGTGATCCGAGCCTACTCAACTTTGTTTCTGCAAATGGGAAGCGCGTATCAAACCGTGTGTCATCAAGAAGGCTGAAAAACTATTAGATTCTGATATATCAGAGAGATTCCATCAATTTCTGTTATAGTTAGCAGATTCGGTTATATTGGTTGTATGCTTAAAGGCATAACACGATCATGTTATCTAAACGAGGGTATTGCTCGTGCAGCCAGTTATAGAAGAGTTCAATCATCCCTTGCCGTACAATTGTTCTGATGGGAATACTGATGTTTAAGAACTTTAATACGTGCATGATCTTGTACTTCAGAATTCCATACAGATAATTTAAGCGACGAATCTAGGAATTGTAGTTAGAATTATTGACCTTCTTTTGGTGATTCTTCAAAAGTTCAGTACCTTTTATTACAAAGTTTGTCGTTCCATCTTGAAAAAATGATGATATCTTTCTCTTCTTATTTATTCCTTACTATATTTCAACTCTGATTATTATAAATTTCTACTATATTTTCAATAAATTTATGGATTTTATCCCTTCATATTTTTATCTTTGTTCCCTAGCTTAATATTTTGTTCGGTTGTCTTTGTTAGTATGTACTTTTCTACATTCCATAGTTATCTGCAGAAAAATCTAAGATATCTAGATCAGATGCCTTTTCATTTAATATTTTTAGTCCTGAAAGTAACAGAAGTAAAAGTTATATTTGGATTGGTGGAGAGTATGTTTGTGTAAGTGCTATTCTATTCGTGTCCCTTTGAATCAGTCAGCAACTGGTTTTTTGTGAATCAAATTGTCTCCGTGAGAGAGTATACAAGTTTTTTTTTCTTTTTATTAGGAATACAAAATTGAAATCTCACATTGAATAATAAAAAAAATTAAGTATATATGTAAAGAGAAAAAAACCTTCAACAAAGTTTTGGGTTACGAGAAAAAAAGATTTATAACCATGTTTATACAATTCTTTTTCCCATATTAAAGGAGTGAAAAACTTATATTTTCAGAAAATATGAGGTGTTATTTTCTAACTTTATCATGACTTCTATTTTATTTTTATTTTAGGTATCTTTTGTTTTTAAGAAACGTGTGTTCACATAGTTTAAATTTTAAGAAATCTGTATTCTTATATTTTAATGTTTGCTATACAGTTATAATATGTTAGTTTTAGGTATCATTTCTGCTAATTGATATGTCGCTTAACTAAAGAAGAATAATAAGAACATTTTAGAAGTCATACACGTTTTTCAATATTTTAGTGTTATGCGATTGTTTTTTTTTTTCTTTTAAGTTTAGGTATGTTTAACTTGAAATGAAAACGAATTTAGATTATTTTGTAGGTTTGTGATAGATTTATTTTTGGTTAGAAGTGGTGGTGTTTTAAAAATCAGAGAAAATATTTTAAAATGGTGATTGGTCACTGAATGATATCTTTCTAAGAGAAAGTAATGATGTGTTTTGATTTGATTTGTGGTAAAGTAATATAGTTTATGAATGATTTCAGGTTTAGTTTATAATGCAGTCTTAATTTTTTCTGGAATGTTTTCTGTGTATTTTCTTACTTATTCTTCTGTTCTTAATTGCTTGGAGTTGTTTGAAAAAGATAAATATTTAATTCTTAAAGTTTATTGTTGTAGTGAAAAAAAAAATATAATATAAAAAAAAGGAAAATACAACTTTAACTTCTCCACGAAATAAAAGTCTACCATCTTACAATTTTCAATGGGGTGAAATCTTTATCGTGTTGTCAAATCAATTTTTTTCTATGCAATTGTTGATATTCCAATAAATTAATTAATCTTTTTGACAGCATTGAGTTGGATAATATTGAAGCCGTGTGTTTTGAGAATTTAAAAGAGTAGAAGCCGTGTGTTTTGAGAATTTAAAAGAGTAGAAGCCGTGTGTTATGAGAAAATAAAGCATGGACTTGACATGAGAGTACCACTGTTTCAGCCACAAACGTGATCAAAGTACAACAGAGGTGCTGAATCATTTCTTGCAAACACTATCATAAGAGCTTCCAAGAAATTTCTTACGGTTTAGTGGTACAAGTTATGTTACAGTAAATGGGAAGCATATGTCAAATCCTGTCATCAACAGGGCTGAGAAGCTAGCTGGAAATTATTGGTTAGTATATATGCTTTACCATAAACTAAGTAAATGTACATTTTTCTTTTTTATAATGGTAAGCTGATCTAATGGGTAAACAATTTGTACAATTAAATAGTGATGCATTATATTGTGACAAGTCTTCCTGTCCTAGTTAGCAGGTTCAGTCAAATTGCAATTTTCTGTAGTGTATGTGTTCACTGACAAACCAAAATTGAGTTTCTTTTCATGCTTAGATTCCCTTTATAGAATAACACTTTGTGGATGTCTTATATTGCAATTTTGAACAAATTATAAATTTTCTGTTGATTATTTATATAGTCCAAGTGACAGATTTTGTGTTGAATAGGTATGATTTTAGGTGTGGATTTTGGGGTGTGATGGGAGGGCCATGTCATGGAATAATTCCTGTAAGTTAATTCTACCATCGTAATGCTATATGTTGGTTGGATTATAAACATAGCCCAGTCATTTTAATTAAACAAGATGATTTCTCCTGCAGCCATTTATGGAAGAGTTCAATATTCCCATGTCATACAAATGTTCTGGCATAAATTACTTTAACTTTCATAAATTACTTTATCCATAAATTAATTTTAACTTATTTTAAGATGACATAGATATATTTATAAGCAGTTATAAGTTCAATTTCATAAAAAATTATTCAAGTAAAAGTATTTGAGTTGGGTCAAATTCAAGTATATTAAATCTGTTTTTTTATCAATTATAAATAAAATGAATTCAATTAATAATGAGTTATATCACATTGGGTTAGTAAATATTTAAAAAAATTATTTTACAATTTTTAAAATATTAATTTTCTTTTACCAACCTATTTTTATTCATCTTCGAGAGTTTTCGGTTGGAAAAATTTCAAGGCGTGATTTCTTTACAATTTAACAGGGTGGAGAAAAGGAATCGAGGATTTGGCATGAAAGTACCTAGAGCAGGTACATAATCAAAATGTAGGAAGAACTATTATGCGACAGGTTGGAGAATGTGACCTTTTTTCCACTCTTCTGATACTGAAACATTACTTGGAGCTGATAATGGAATAAGAACCCTGCAAATAGTTGCAAGATTACTTGAAATTCTTCTATTGTATGAACAAGTTCATGTGATCTTGTGCATGGCTTGAACTTGATATTGCAGTTATTATATGTAGTTCTTTTTATACGCCCATATGTGTAAAAAAGTTTGTTAATTGTCAAAGTTTGCTCCATTTCTTTAATTGGTGATTTATTATTGTGTCGTGGAGCTGTAAAGACGTAAAGTAATATAAGTGTATATTTTGAGCTAAAAACAAATTAATTCTAACTTCAATATATTTATAACAAAAAAAAAAGATTATCAATGCTAAGCATATTTTTTTTTTTCATGAATAAGTTTATTTTGTAAAGTTTTCTTGCAAACCATCATCCCATGTTCTTTACATCCTCATGTTCATAATACAAAAGAAAAATATAAGATAGTACTTCAAATACTTTTACAATAAAATAGAAGATAATCAAATGTACCTCTTTCATATTCATTTAATACATTTACATCAAACACATGTTGGGTCATACATGACCAATTCATTCAAGTATTTATTAGTATGTTCACATATATTATATCTATTACAATATTTATATTTGAAAACTTCTAAAAACAATAGAATAGATTTTATACTTTTCACATTATTATTCTCTTAGACAATAAACAAAGACATTATCTAATAACTTATGCTCTTACATAGTGTTAAGGTCGGAAATAATATTTGTATTAGCGAAGTTTTGAGGGCTTAAAACAACACTCTCAGGTATTAACTGTTTGACTCCTTTGTCTAATCTCTGGTTATCAGAGGTTTACAGTATGAATTGGAGTTGATTACAATGTACCTTTAATTTTGCTCATTGTTCACTATTTATACTATCATACATGGTGACTGTTCCTTTGCCTTATGTCATGAGGAAGATGTATAGCCTCCTCTGCCAGAGATATGATAGTTGCTCTGTACTATGTGTCAGAGGAAAGATGTGCAGTCTCTTCTGCATAAGGTGTTAGGTATGACTTATAATACCAATAGAGGAAGTTATAGGCTTTGTGGGCTGGGCCAGGAGTGCGTGAGTATTTTGGTTATTGTACCTTATTTAGGGTTATTTATATAATCATCTGTAATTGTAACTCCAGTGGTTGATCTCTCTAATAACAAAACACAGCTGCTCAAACGCTCCCGAGGACGTAGACAAATTGTCGAACCTCGTTAAGTCTTGTGTTCTCTATTTTCTTCATCTTCGTTCATTTTTGTTCATTCCTGTGTTTATAGCGTGAATTTCTCAACAATTGGTATCAGAGAGAGTTGAGATGGCTATGTCAGAAGGTGCTAAATTCGAAGTTGTGAAATTTGATGGTCACAGTAATTTCGAATTATGGCAGACGAGGGTGAAGGATCTGTTAGCGCAACAACGGTTGTTGAAGACTTTAAAGTCGCAGAAACCAGCAAAGATGGAGGATGAGGATTGGGTGGATCTGCAGGAACGAGCAGCAGGAACCATACGATTGTGTTTGGCAGACGAGATCATGTACCATGTAATCAGTTTGTCGTCTCCAGGTGAAATCTAGAAGAAACTGGAATCCCAATCTCAGTTTATGTCAAAAACCTTGACGAATAAACTGTATCTTAAGCAGAAGCTGTATGGGCTGAAGATGCAGGAGGGTAACGATCTAGCACAGCATTTGAATATTTTTAATCAAATAATCACAGATCTAGCGCAGTTAGATGTGAAGATTGAGGTTGAAGACAGAGTAATAATTCTGTTATGTTCTTTGCCTTCTTCCTACGAACATATTGTGACAACCCTTACTTATGGGAAAGAAACAATCAAGGTTCAGGAGATTACTGCAACGTTGTTGGCACACAACCAACGAAAGCAGAATGCATGGGAGAGTTCTTCTCAAGGTGATAGTTTATGCATTAAGGGTGGTCAGGAACGTCGAAGGAAGCAAGAGAAGGATGGTTCTGAAAAACGAAATTTCAGATCAAAGTCAAGGGGTAAAAAGACGATTCAATGTTACAAGTGTAAACAGTCAGGTCATATGAAGAAGGATTGCCCAATGTGGAGAAAGCAAAATGATGAAAAACAGGCTGACTCATCCAAGTCTGTAAATGTGGTGCAGAATGAGGAATCTGATGACAGTGACGGGGACATGCTTTCTGTTTCAACTACTCAGTTTTCAGATGTATGGATTCTTGATTTAGAATACTCTTATCATATAACGCCTAACAGGGAGTGGTTTACAACTTACAGGTCAGCTAATTCTGGTTGTGTCTATTTAGGTGATGATAGATGTTGCAATATTGTTGGTATTGGTGATGTTAGAATATGGATGTATGATGGTACTGTTAGAATATTGTGTGATGTTAGACATATACCTGAATTGAAAAAGAATCTGATTTCCTTGGACAATTTACATAAGAATGGTTTTATTCCTAAAGCTGATGAGGATAGGGAGACCATTAGAATTGTTAAAGGTGCATTGATTGTGATGAAAGGAAAGATAACTACTAGAAATATCTATAAACTATTAGGGAGTACAGTTGTAGGTGAAGTTCATTCTGTTGAGTCACATGATGATAATACAAAATTATGGCATATGAGACTTAGACATCTTAGTGAACGTGGGATGACTGAATTGCATAAAAGAAATTTGTTGCATGGTGTTAAAACTTGCAAGCTCAATTTTTGTAAATTTTGTGTTCTTGGGAAACAGACTAGAGTTAGTTTTATGACTGGAAAGCATAGAACTGAAGGGATTCTAGATTATGTGCATTCTGATGTATGGGACCCTACCAGAGAGTCTTCATTTGGTGGATCTATGTACTATGTTACTTTTACTGATGATTTTTCCAGAAAAGTTTGGGTGTATTTCATGAAACAGAAATCTGAAGTTTTTGACAAATTCAAGTTGTGGAAAGCTGAGGTGGAGAACCAAACAAGTAGTAGAAAGATCAAGTATTTGAGGTTTGATAATGGCATAGAGTACACTGATTCACAGTTCCAAAAATTCTGTGAGGAGCATGGAATTCAGAGACATTTTTCAGTGCGAAAGACACCACAACAAAATGGTGTTGCTGAAAGAATGAATAGGTCGTTGACTAAAGGGCTAGATGTTTGAGATTGAATGCAGGGCTTCCTAAGCGCTTCTGGGCAGATGCGGTTAGTATGGCATGTTACTTCATCAATAGATCACCACGAGCTTCTTTGGGTGGTAAGGTTGCAGAAGAGGTATGGACAGGAAATGCAGTTGATTTTAGTCACTTAAGAATATTTGGTTGTCTTGCTTATGTGCATGTGCCTAGTGATTAGAGATCAAAACTTGATGCAAAATCCAAGAAGTGCATCTTTTTGGGCTACAAGAAAGGTGTGAAAGGCTACAAGTTTTGGGATTCAGTTGACAAGAAAGTGGTGATCAGTAGAGATGCAGTTTTTGATGAGCAGTCCATGTTGCAGTAGAATCAAGAAAAGGTGCAAATGGAGTTAGAACATATCCCAACAGCCGTAACATTAGAGAGAATTGAAAGTTCTAATCCAGCATCAGATGATTCTAGTACAGTTCATTTGCAGAACTATAATCTTGCAAGAGATAGAGAGAGACACACCAATGTAAAAGCTCCAACCAGATTGGGTTTTGAGGATATGGTTTCTTTTGCTCTTAACATTACCAGTGAGGAACCAACCAGTTTTCAAGGGGCTATCACTAGCCAGGATAGAGAGAATTGGATGGGTGCAATGGTAGAAGAGATGAAATCCTTGCAGAAAAACCAGACATGGGAGTTAGCACGCATTCCTGAAGGAATGAAGGCTATTGGTTGCAAATGGGTGTACAAGAGGAAGCCAGCAGTATCAGAAAAAGAGGGGGAAAAGTTCAAGGCTCGCCTAGTAGCAAAAGGGTTTTCACAGAAGAAAGGGATAGATTACGATGAGATTTTTTCTCCTGTGGTTAGACACACTTTTATCAAGGCAGTACTTGCATTAGTAGCTACCTGAGATTTATATTTAGAGCATATGGATGTTAAAACTGCTTTCTTGCATGGTGATTTAGAGGAGCAAATTTATATGCAGCAGCCAGAGGGTTTTTCTCAACCTGCACATGAGCATTTGGTTTGTAGGTTGAAGAAATCTTTGTATGGATTGAAACAGTCTCCAAGGCAATGGTATAAATGGTTTGACTCCTACATGATTCAGATTGGCTACAAGAGTTGTGAGTATGATTGTTGTATTTATGTAAAGAGTCTTGATGATGGTTCTTTTATTTTTCTGCTACTGTATGTTGATGATATGTTGATTGCTGCGAAAAATGTGGATGATGTTATTGGTTTGAAAGCTTTATTGAGTCAAGAATTTGATATGAAAGACTTAGGTGCTGCAAAGAAAATTCTTGGAATGGAGATTCACAGGGATAAAAGCTCAAAGAAATTGTGGTTATCTCAACAAGGTTATGTTGAGAAGGTACTAGACAAATTTGGAATAAGCAATGCAAAGCCTGTGAGCACTCCATTGGCAAATCACTTTAAGCTCAGTTCAAACCAGTGTCCTAAGACAGATAAGGAGGTTGCAGACATGGTAGAGGTTCCTTATGCTAGTGTTGTTGGCTGCTTAATGTATGCAATGGTATGTACTCACCCTGATTTAGCTCATGTTGTTAGTCAAGTTAGCAAGTACATGTCTAAACTAGGTAGGCAACATTGGGAGGCAGTCAAATGGATTTTCAGGTACTTGAGAGGTAATGTGGGGCATAGCATTGTGTTTGGTAATCAACAGGGTGATCCTTTGGTTAAGGGATATGTGGATTCAGATTATGCTTGGATAATAAAAGGTCGATAACTGGGTATGTTTTTACTATCAGTGGAGGACCTGTATGTTGGAAGTCAACTATCCAGTCTATTATTGCATTATCTACCACTGAAGCTGAATACATGACAGTAGTTGAGGTTGCAAAAGAAGCTTTGTGACTTACTGGGTTAGTAAATGAATTGGGTGTTCAACAAGGTGGAGTTCAGTTGCATTGTGACAGTCAGAGTGTTATTTATTTAGCAAAGAACCAGATATATTATGCTAGAACAAAGCATATTGATGTGAGGTTTCACAAGATCAGAGAGTTGATTGCATCTGGTGAGATACTGTTGCAGAAGATTGGTACTGAGGAGAATGCAGCTGACATGTTAACCAAGCCAGTTACCACAGACAAGTTCAAGCATTGCTTGAATTTGTTGAATGTTTATAGTTGCTAGAGAAGCATGGTAGTCCAACCCACTATGTGTTTGATACTTCTGGATTGTATATCTTCTAAAGGGGCGTATATTCGTCAAGGTGGAGATTTGTTAGGTATGGCTCATAATACCAATAGGGGAAGTTATAGGCTTTGTGGGCTGGGCCAGGAGTGCGGGGGTATTTTGGTTATTGTACCTTGTTTAGGGTTATTTATATAATCAGCTGTAATTGTAACCTTAGTGGTTGATCTCTCTAATAACAAAACACAACCGCTCAAATGCTCCCGAGGACGTAGACAAATTGTCGAACCTCGTTAAATCTTGTGTTCTCTATTTTCTTCATCTTTGTTCATTTTTGTTCATTCATGTGTTTATAGCGTGAGTTTCTCAACAATGTATGATGTTGTTCTGCATTACGTGTCAGAGGAAATATGCATGATTGTTGTTCTGCACTTATGTGTCAAAGGGAAGATGTGTAGTCTGTTCTGCACAAGGTATGATATGATTATTGTTCTGCACTTATGTGTCAAAGGGAAGATGTGCAGTCTCTTCTTTGTTAGGTAGTAGGACACCATTTATTGGGATTTGTCTCTTTGTAAAAGGTTAGGTGTTTGTTCCCAATACCTAGGGATGGGGAGATTGGTTTATTGGAGGTGGTTGGGTACTTGTCGGCCTGTGTGCTCTCTGCAGTAGGCGACTCATGGGTGTGGACGACCACTTTTCTTTGATTGTTGGTGACTGTCAAGTCTTCGGATGACTGTATGGTACACAAGCCTCCCAAGCTCGAGTAATTATTAAACTACAAAGAATTTTATGAGTGAACATTGTCGGTCATGCTCTTTGGTGGCCATATAATGACTTTGTGTGTGAATGTTGTCAGTCATGCTCTTTGGGGGTCGTATAGTGACTTTGTGTGTAAACGTTGTCGGCCATGCTCTATGGTGGCCGTATAGTACAAGTTACAATACTTAATTTTATTTCATATTTTAAGCTAAATTATATAAATTTCTATTGTATCCATCACTTAGATATATTTTTTAGTAGGAGTTCATTAAATAGGAAACATCCTGAATTCAATACATTTATCATTACACAAAACATAAAATTTACTAGTAGAAAAAAAAATTTATATTTATTATGGAAGGCTTTCTATATCAATTCGGTAACTGATATCGATGGTGTTGATACAAACGATATAGAAAATCTATGATTTTTTACATCAGTTCTTCAACTAATATAAAATATACTCATATTATATTGATTATAAATACAACTGATATAAAAGAATATTTAAAAAAATAAAATACGATGCATATTACATCAATTATAAACTGGAACCAATATAATATAAAATCTTTTATATTAGTTGTAGTTACATAAAAAAAAGTAAACAAAACTTAATTCAAACAAAAATATCTAATCTTCTCTCCTCTCTTAATTAGCATTAATAGGATATATTCAAATTTGAAAAAAAAAAAACTAAGAAACTTAAAAAGAGAATAGAAAAAGAATATTAAAATAGTAAATTTTATAAAATAAAAGTTGAATAACTAAACATTTTTTTGTAAATTTTTTATTTAATTAGTAAAATTTTCAAAAAATTTGTCATTTCTTAATACTTTATTTAAGATTTAAACCTTACAATTGAAAGGTGGGACTATTAACTATGATAAATATTAACAGCTTACCATGTGACATGTTGAGTTGATATACTTTTACTAAGGATATGTTATACAAAATACACGTTATAATACAATTTATTCATGTATGAATTAATGTTTAATTTTACATAATATTATAATTTTATTCGTTTTATAATATATATTATAAAATATAAGATTTGAGTTTCATGAAATTTTGTAATTCCTAATAAATCTGACTTTTTTATTAGTTTAAAAATAAAATACAAAAATATATAATAAAAATGAATAAAAATGCAAATGAATGTAACCCTAATACAAATAAGATTATAAAAAATAACATACTTATGAGTCAATTTATTTGATATTAATTATAATATCATTTGAATATAAAAACATTTATATCTTGTTTGGATTGAAAAGAGAGTAAAATAAAAAATAAAAAAAAAGAAAGAAAAAAAGAATGTGAAGTGGGGTGGAGTTATTTGAACTGAGAGGAAGAAAGTGAAAAGTAAAACATTAGTACATATACAATAAATATTATATATATATTGAAATTAATTTATAAAATAAAATTTTAAAATAATTTGATATAAAATAATTTTAAAATATAAATAAGAATTAAATTAAAGTAATAAATTATTATTAAATACTAATAAATAAAATTTTATATTTTAAAAAAATTATATATTAAAATAAATTATTTTATAAAATAAATTAAATAATAATAAAATATTTATACATGTAATTTCTAAATTATCAATTATGTTAAAATCATAATCTATTATATCAAATTTTCTTCATAAATATACTCTCAAATGCATCAAAAATTAACATAAAAAATTGATCTGGATGTTTGTATCTCTATATTTTTGAATACATTAAATTTTAAATTTTATTCCTATTTTCATATGCGCGTATAATATTTTTATTCAATCTGTTACTTATAATCAGTTTTAATCACATAAGACTTAGAATAACAATAAGACTCTTTAAAATAATAACAATAAGACTTCTAAATACAATAAAAATTGTTACAAATAAAATATATAAAATTAAATACAAGTATAATATAATAATATTTTTATAAAATAAAAGAACCAGTTTTAATTTAGTAGAAATGACTTAGAAGGAAATAAGAATTAGAAATTTATTTTATGTTGAGTGATGTTTTGCAAAAAAGTAATAGAGATTTTTTTCTTTTAAATTAAGTTGAGGATAACAATGACCAATACTCATTGTATTGTTGTATTATTTGATGTTAGGATTTATATAAAGTATTGTATAATAAATTATTAAACTTTTAGAGTGTTTGACATGTATTAAATTCTATATCTAAAATATTAATCTTTTAAAAACAATTAATACTTATTCATTTAATCTATTAACTAAAGTTATTCATATATTTAATTATATTATATATTTAATTAAAAATATTAAGTCATTATTTTTAATTATATTTAATTATAAATATTAGGTGACCTTTTGTCTAATATTATGGTTGAAATCCTACTATCAGTGTAGTGGTTCAAGGCTTTAGGAGGCCTAAAGCGAATAAAAAAAATGAGACTTTTTTTAAATTAATAAAATAATTAAATTATGATATTTTTAATATTAGAACAATTTTGTCTTTCAATTTCGTTCTTGTTATCCTGAGTTTGTGTTACTATTATGAGTTTGAGAATCAAAATTATTATCCTAAGTTTGAAAATTAAAATTATTATCTTGGTTGACTACTTTATTATTGTCTTCACTATATTGTTATCTTCACCTAAATTTATATTGGTACGACTCACCTGCATTTTCTAATTCATTTTTTTTGTTTATTTTTATAAATTTATCCATAGTCCTTTTTTGTGATTCAACAAAAAGTTCAACTCTTATTTCTTTTTTAAGTTTTGAATAACCTGATTCAAATTTTCTAGTTGTCATATTTATATATTTTTATATAAAATTAAAAATTATAATATAGATCACACTAAATATAACTTATAAGTTGAAAAGATAAAACCTGATTGTCAAGACAATAAATGAGTCTCAAGTCTCCTATTATGATTTGATCTTATCCTTTGGTATATCTTTAAATATAATTTGTAACTTTAACTTCTAAATTATCTTTCCTTAAATATGCACAAATTATTTTAAGATTAATTAATAAATAAGGAAAAAATAGTGAACACAAATTCAAATTCTTCCTCAATCAATCTACTGCTCAAAATCTCTAAATAAAGGCACCCACATAAATGAACATTATAGAATGATTAAATATGAAATGAAAGAAATTTTAAGTTGAAAATAAATTGAAATAATATTATGAAAGGAACAAAGAGACAAAGGAAGTAAGAAAATAAGCGAAGAAAGAAGGAGAGAAGTGAAAGAGTCAGACAATGATAGGATATATAAAGAGATGATATCAATCTGTTGGAATATAGGAAAGAGATAAATTAGAAAGTTTTGATAGAAAATATTTCTTGACTGTTCAAATTTTTTTAAATATTATTAATTTATTAGAAAAAATTTCAAGAATATTATTCATTAAATAGTATTTATTGTACCAATATAAATTTAAAGTCATTAAATAATATTTATAGCACTAATGTAAACTTAAAGTAAGTTAAAATATTTAAATTTTTAATTAAAATTTTATGACCTTGAGGTAACATATTAAATTTTTTTGAGGCTTTTGTGATCTTGAGGCCTAAAACATATTAAATTTTTTTTAAGCCTTTAAGACTTTGAGGCCAAAAACAATTATTTTATCTACTTGAACCTTAATTCATCCTGCCTGCTACAATCATGTTTTTTTGACAAAGAAATAGTGAAAGAAATGTTCGAGCTTAAAGAAACCAATAATCATTTATAAAATACTTCGTCCATATTACTTTTTATTTTGAATGAGTACAGAATCTAAAATAGTTAAATATGTGTATTTCTCAATTTAGTTTCATTTTTGCTTAATAAAATCTAAACAATAAAAAAGATTTGGAAATTTCGTTCCATTGACTTATTTGTTTTATTTTTTCTTTCAAAAATCAGAATCCTTTAGTTAATCTAAATGCCCTTGCTATTATGCATTTGCTCTTTATTTCAGTTTTTTTAATTTTTTTATTTTAATCTATACTAATTTATAATTTTTCTTACATATAATTATTTGATGCTGAAATTGTAATTTTATATTTTTATTATTGTGCTTAGACATTTAGCGACTTTAATTTAATTTTTAAAATTAAAATTTTAAAGTCAATTTCATTGACTGACTTGGGTAGTTTGTCCTGTTGCACCGCCAGCTGTTAGAAGCAGACAGACTTCATTGAAGACTAACAACCATGATGTGTGAATGAGAACGAACCCATTCACCTAAAGGAATAATTTTTCTAATATATTGCTTAAATTATCATTTTTATTCATTTTGAGACATAGACTCTACTTTAATTTCTAACAACTTTATACTTAATAAGAACCACTTAAGTAGGAGGACTTATCCATTGACTAGTATTCTTCTTTCATCTATTTATTTGGTTGTTAAATGAAAGTAGGTCAGTGTATGAGTCCTCTTAATTATTTCAATGGTGAAAAATTCTTGGCGCGAGAGCTCTATGGGACCGATGCATAGGTTAGTCTTTCTCTTTGCATCGTACTTTCTCATAAGCGTTGAGTGTCTCCGTGGCTGTGTCAGCATACAAAGTGTGTATTCAGCGTTTCAGCTTTCGAGCATGGTGAATTTGGAAACATTCGATACAGATTTCCCTGCAGGTTTTACTGTGGAGAATGCAATAAAGAGTAGTAGTGGCTTCAGCAGCGAAGAAGAAACATCCCCTGTGCGTAGTTTTGCTTGGGTAGTGGACAATGCCATCAAAAGCGATAGTGAAGAAGAAACATTCGCTGTGCGTAGTTTTGCCTCAGTAGTGGACAGTGCCATCAACAGCGATGGTGCTGAAGATGTTGAAGAAGATTTTTGGTTATTCACCAACAATTTCTCACTTCAGTACAGATTGGGGGAGACTATGTTTGTGTAAGTGCTATTCTGTTCGTGTCCTCTTTCCATCGGTCAGCAACTGGTTGTTTAGGAATACAAAATTCAAATCTCATATAGAATAAAAATAAAAATAAAATAAGTATATGTGTAACGAGAAAAAAATATTTATAACCATGTTTATACAATTCTCTTTTTCTCTTTTCCATATTAAAGGAGCGAAAAACTTATATTTACAGAAAATATGAGATGTTATTTTCTAACTTTATTATTATTATTTCTATTTTAGGTATATTTTGTTTTAAGAAACCGGTATTCTTATATTTTTAATGTTTGCTATGCGGTTATAAAATGTTAGTTTAGGTATCATTTATGACTTCTAAGAATAGAGTTGATATGTCCCTTAACTGAAAAAGAATAATCAGAACATTTTACACAATGATTTTAGTATTTTTTTTCAATGGTTGATATTCCATTAAATTAATTAATCTTTGATAGCACTGATAATTTTGAAGCCTGTGTGTTTTGACAATTTAAAAGAGTGGAGAAAATAAAGCATGGATTTGACATGAGAGTACCACTGTTTCAGCCACAAACGCGACCAAAGTACAGAGGTGATGAATCATTTACTGCAAACGCTGTCATAAGAGCTTCCAATAGATTTCTTACGGTTTAGTCATACAGGTCATGTTACAGTAAATGGGAAGCATGTGTCAGATCCTGTCATCAAATATAAATAAAATGAATTCAATTAATAATGAATTATATCACATTAGGTTGGTAAATATTCTAAAAAATATATTTTACAGTTTTAAAAATATTAATTTTCTTTACCAACGTAATTTTATTAATCTTGGAGAGTTTTCGGTTGGGAAAATTTCAAGGCGTGTTTGTGTTTTTCTTTACAATTTAACAGGATGGAGAAAAAGAATCGTGGATTTGGCATGAAAGTACCCAGAGCACACGTACACAATCAAAATGTAGAAAGAACTATTGTGCGAGGTTGGAGAATGTGATCGTTTCTTCTGATTCCGAAACATTATCTCTGGGAGCTGATAATGGAATAAGAACCCTGCAAAGATTTGCTAGATTACTTTAAATTCTTCTATTGTATGAACAAGTTCATGTGATACGTAGTTTTCTTTTTTATTTGCCTATATGTGTAATAAAGTTGGTTAACTATGAAAAATGCTAGGTGAACACTACTATTTATTTATATTTCTATTTGATATTGTATTTTATTAATAAAATATTATATATAAATAAAATAATAATATATATTAATATTAAAATAATAGCGTCAATATCATTACTTTTTTCTAGTTAGTTATTTATTGTGATGTATAGAGACACCCAAATGAAGATGTAAAGAGGTATATTAAATTAATATAAATATATATTTGAGTTAAAAACTAATTAATTCTAACTTCAATATATTATAACAAAAATAAAATTATTAATATATTGTAAAGTTTTCTTAGATATCATAGTCCAGGTAAAAACAAAACAAGATAATCACAACCATATTACCATATAAAGTAAAAGAAAAATATAAATTAGTAATTCAAATACTTTCATGATATAAAATAATAATAAATTATATAATCAAACCTATATATTTCATATTCATTTAATACATTTACATTAAACACGTACATAACCAATTCAACTATTTATTGATTATTTTATGGTAGAACAAAATCTATAGAGATCAAATTTACATTACATTAGGCGTATCACAAATTTATTTGACAACTTCTAGAAAAAATACATACCTAATTTAAATGTTAAAAATTCTATACTTCCTATCATGTATTGACACTCAACAAAGTCAATAAATATAAGAAGGTAAACTCTTATCACTTATAATATTCGGTTTTATTCTATATTCTCAGTTAAATTATATAAATTTTTACTGTATTTCATCATCTTATATATTTTTCTAGTGTGACTTCATTGAACTATGAATATCTTTAATTTAATATATTTATTATTATACAAAACATGATGTTCATTAATTGAAAAATAAGATTTTATATTAATTATGAGAGACTTTTTATATTAGTTCTGAGAGACTTTTTATATCAATTTTACAAAATATATTAATGTAGATAATATACAAAGTTTATAACTTTTTTTAAGTACATTATAGACACAATCTATATAAAAGAGTATTTAAAAAAAATAATACTTATTATATCAATCGTAACTATAACAATGTAATATAAGACTTTTTATATTGACTGTAGCTACGTAAAACCAAATTAAATAATAAAAAACCCTTAACTAAAAAAAATCTAAGATTTAAATTATATTCTTTTCTATGTTAATTAACATTAATAGGATATACTAAATTTGAAAAAGTTAAATAAAAAATTAAGAAACTTAAAAGGAGGATAGAAAAATATAAAAATAATAAATTTTATAGAATGGATTTTGAATAGATAAACTTTTTATTTATAATTTTTTAATTTAATTAGTTAAATATTCAAAATTTTCGTCATTTTTGAATAAAGGTAGGACTTCTGCAAAATAGCTATGGTAATATTAACAGCTTACCATTTGACCTTTGACATGTTTGATATACTTTTACGAAGTATACTTTATACAAAATACAAGTTATAATACAATTTATTCATATATTAATTAATGTTTAATTTTATATAATATTATACTTTTATTCATTTTATAATATATATTACAAATATATCTTATTTATAATTGTATACTTGTTCAACTGTATTTCCTTTTTTTTTTTTTTTATATTTTTTTC
>Ga0209489_103336_pt1 | contig 31451 bp, 10 predicted proteins | sample SiratrowhiteBW_FD_187527 | JGI IMG/M metagenome (GOLD analysis project Ga0209489, IMG submission 187527) | Root nodule microbial communities of legume samples collected from California, USA - Siratro white BW (SPAdes) (version 2) | ecosystem: Host-associated > Plants > Roots > Nodule | place...
TTTTTTTAAAAAAATTTTTTTTTTTTTTTTTTTTTTTTAACTCTCTACCGCCAAAGTTTTACATGATTTTATATTAATATTTTCAGTATTAATTACTTATCCTATGGGAAGATGGTAGGCCCATAATCCGCAGACTTTGATATATTTTTTATTATTATAATTAATTATCGTGAAATTATGAAAAAAATATAAATATTGTGTGATTAAAGTAAATATGTCAAATGAGCTTGAGAAGATTTAATAATTTTAATAGTTGAACTTTATACATCTATAATAATGTATTATAAAGGAAATTCCAATTTAGTGTCTACAAATTATTTGTTTATTTTAACTTTAATCATATTTTAAAATTATAATATAAAATTACAAAGACACCTATTAAAGAAACAAACATAATTGTAAAAAAAAATAAAGCATTTCCATAGATTAAAAAAACTAACTACTCACATAAGTATAATTAGATCATAAATATCTAAGATGCTTCATTTTATATAATTATTTTTTATTATAGCATAACTTCAATACAATATATAATAAATAATATACTTAATTATTTTATTTCTATATCGCGGTCATCTGCATGCAACACTTCAACCATTGAATAAAGGAGAGAAAAACAAAAACAAAAGTGAAACTAAATGAAAGTCCATTAAAATTACCTATATGGAAGAAGTTGAAATTTATCTTTAAAAAAAATTACAAAAGAAAATATATTATCTCACCATATATTAATGTAAACTGATATTAAAATTGGCTAATTTATCCGAGCAATAATTATTTTTCCTAAAAATGTGAAATGAATTGTAATGTGTTTTGTTTTTCAAAATCATCCAGCAAGCACTCTTTAAGTAATAATGGTTAATTTTTTAAAGTCCACAGAACTAATTAAGAGTTACATTTCAAAAACCTAAACCATTAATCTGAATTGTAAAGAGTATTTATAGTTTATATGTATGAAGACAATATATTTCATATTTGATGTTTCTTATTCTTTAAAACAAAATATTGATCTAAAGAAATATAATATTTATATCCACTTATATGATATACTTTATATTTTAGGAAGAGAGTTTATGTTTAGTTTAATATGACAAACTTTTTATATAATAAATATTTATATCATTTTTATAATGTTATTTGATCTTATTTCTACTCAATAAATATTCTTCAACAAAAGAAAAATTGTAATTTACAAGATCAAATTTATTATACTAAAAAGGCTAAAAAGTATTGCTTTAACTTGGAAATTTTAACTTATTTAAATGTTCAACAAACTTTGATTTGTCTCCGAATAAAACTGTTAAGTTCCAAGTTTAAGTTCTAAGGTTTTATAATAAATGAGAATTAATGCAAAATTGTTAATATCAGTTTGTTGATAGATATGACAATAATGATATATTATAAATTTTAATTATTTTTTCTTCCGACAATAAACTTATGTTATATCAATCTCTACACTAAAAAGGAGTATAGAAAATAGCCTTATACAATCAAAATTTGACTAAAGTCGCACATGAAATTTATCATAAGTCATTTTTAAAATGAGTTTTCCATAGACCAATTCCATTGATAGTATAAGAGATAACCTATGTAGGAGATTATCACAAGAAGAACTCAAGAAGTAGAAGTATCAAATTGGAAGCCTTTCATTACTAATTCCAATTGAAAAATTAAATTAGCCTGACACTCTTATTTATACTACTCTAGACATCCAAGCTTGTGACAAAAGCTTCAGAAATCCTCTCCATTCATAAGTTAACATGTGGCATGAGTAACTTTTTGGCACAAGCTTCAAAATCATCTCAAATGAGAGATTGCCATGTGGCATAAAGAGAGGAATAGCCTTGGCACTCAAGGCTCTCATGGACATCCATGTCTATAAGGCTCAAGACCCAAAATCCTATACGACTTATACGACTTGACCCATAATACAAAGCCCAAAATAAATTCCTAAATTACATTATACACATTTTACAGATAGATGTCTTATGTCCTTGATGCTTTATATTCTCTAGAGTGATCTCTTTAAGGTTAAACTTGGGCCCAAAAGATTGATTGGAGTCTTAAACAGACTCAAACATGCTCAAACTCCTAGAAAGCTTTTGATCAAACCCCTAACTTTGTAATGTATTTATTTTGTGATTAAGGTGATCATGTGATCTTGTGATCTCCACCTCTTGAAATGTATGCTCAACTTTATGATTTCCTCCTATGTTATCTAAGGATTTATTATAATATGTTTTGGTAAATTCCACTCTTTATTTTGTATACTTGTAGTCTTAAATTAATAAAAACCTCCAAATGATCAACCACAAATAATGGGAGTGAACTATCAATAAAAAAAATAATAATTTGTTTACCATCACCATATTTTCATGAGTTGTTTTGTAAGAAAATTGTTCTTATAAAAAAATAGCGTTGTTCTCCCAAGATAGAAGAAGATGGTTTACCTTGCAAGTTGAGTTATGATTTCGATCTATGATTATTGAGTTTGCAGAAAAAGACATTAAAAAAAAATGTTGATTTATTTACATATATTACTTACAAATGAAAATCTAGAGATAAAATCAATGTTAGGTAAGGATTTTTACATATAGATTTAAATTCATATGTAAAAACACATTACATACATATTTTTTTTCTTATGTAATCCTAAATTGGTAAAGTTTTATTTACATACAAAAAATACAAAAATTACAACTGATTTAGTAACAACATTTGAACTCCACTTGCCTCTTTTCCAGGTAACCACATTTGAGCCTTGCAAGTTCGAAAAAATGTGAAGCTAGAAGTCCCTGTGATTGCTTCTCCATGTGTTGGAAACAAAGGTAAGGTTCTTCCCCTAACTTAGGTATTATGGATGCTTCTTTTTGGATTTGACAAGTTCTCTCCCAAATATTTTTTCCTCCCATATGCATCCATCTATATGACGCAAATAAGCATGGTTTGTATAAAAAATAATAACAATGATTTGCTGATTTTTTTTTATGGTTTTAGCAGGAAATAACAGAGGTAAAAAATAATTGATAATTTAAGTAAATTACATAAATTGGATAGAGTGGTGGACCCAAAAGATCTTATGAAGTGAAAAAAATCCAAAAGGAACCATGATAATCACCATCTGGTCAAGGTAATTTCAAATGTTTGATAACGATGGTTAGATAATTATGTTTCTCTATTTATTGCATCATTTATCTTTCAAAAATTTGACTGGCTTAAAAGAAATGCATCACATTAAGCTGTAATATTTGTTAGTGTAATGATATTAATTGCTAAATAAAAGGATTTTGCTACCCTATGTACTATAAAACGGAAAAGAGAAAGGGAACTTTGATAAATGAAAGTTGTATAAAAAATATATTCCTATATGAATTAGTTGTTATGAGGTTTAAAGAAGTTTTCTATCTCCTCTAGAATTATCTAATGATATTGCATATATAAATTAGTGAGTTTGTGAACTTCGTTATTTTCTGACAGGCTTTTGATGCTGATCATTAGTATATAAATATTAATTTCTCATATGTAAGGAGGAGGTTGGTAAGAGGTTATGATGAATTTGTGATTTGAATGTTTCAACATGTGTCCCAAAATAGAGAAAGAAGAACAAAAGGAGAGACTACTTGAAGGTGGAGTTGGATTCTCAAGGAAAGGCCAAGTCACCGGATCTGTGAAGTCGCCGATTTGCACCGGACCGAGCCATGACACTCCGCAGCGCACCACGCTGTGCCACACCGTCCAGTACTACACTTTTGAAAAGGAAGATTCGAGCTTCGAATAGAGAGAAATCATATTAAGAAATGAAGTTTCGTTTACTTGAACGATTTTATAACTTTAGGGTTACGTGGGAAAAGAAATTAGTAACCTAGAAAAAAGAAAAGAAGATTGTAAAAAAAAATAAACTCTGATGGAAAAAGGGAAAATAATTGTACAGAAAATAAAGTTTTAATGAAAAAAGGAAAGTAAAGAGAGAATGTGAAAAATAAAGTGGGAAATTAGTAAAAGTTTATTAGAAAAACATAAATACTTATAAGAGAAAACCTTAAAAAAGACATGTCATAGGGAAGGTTATTATAACCTCAAATAATAAACCTCCAATTAAAATTAAAAGTATTATAATTATTCCAACACATAAATAAACAATGCTATATAATAAGAAGCATTATAATTATTTGATACTTAACATGTTTTATATTTTCCTTTTACAACCACAAATATTATTATTTTATTTAAAAATATTATTTATATTTTTTTTATTAATTAAGTACAATATTTTATTATTAAAAGGGGTTGTGAAGTAGATGTAAGAAAAAAGTGAGCGTTAAATCATAATTTTGCCGATACAAAATATTGTGATAAATCTTTGAAGCCAACGATTGTTGTGGGTTTGAATGCGTGAATTCAACTGGAGGCTTTTGAAGATAAAGGTAGTTCGGAATTGTATAGAACACAGAAGGAATACTCAGCAAAGAAAAAAGATACACAGAAAGAACCAGGTTCCTCAGAATATTGATCGGACCAATAGGAATGGATAGAAAGATAACTGGAAGAGGTTTTATTATCACTATGTGACTAGCAAATACCATTATGTCCATTTACCTAGTTAAATGAGTATTTCAAACATAAAGAAATCACTTTTGGCTAATCAAACTAAATTTTTTAGTGTGAGATACGATCGAAAATAAAGTGTACAATCCTTAATCCGCGAGAAAGCTAGCTGGACAAATGCTAAAGTTTGTAAGCTTTGGTGTTACGATTCTTAGTGAATCTTTTCACCTATAAGATTGTTCTATCGGCCTTCTCTATCTTCACAATCGGAATGGAAACAGGGAGAACAAACAGGAAAAAAGAGGGTAAAAGGTAAAGCCAATGACATCATAGTTGATAAGAAGTTAAATTTTAAAATTTCCACCACTTTTGATCGTGAAAGAAGAAGAATAAATTCGCGCAAATTCTGTTTGGCTAAGAGATAATAAGGGAATGTCCACATAATCAAGTTGAAGGGGAATCGAAGCAATAAGGAAGCTTTTCATGGATTTAAAAGAAGCCATTATCAGCGGCTTCAACAACTTCAATCCCATTCCGATTTAAAAAATTCCCCAAAAAGTTTGATTCACAAATACCAATGTAAAATCATAATTAATTCGTATCTATATTTAATCTCCGCGCACCAACAATAATTATCACGAATAATAGTCCTCTAAACGAGATTTGAGAATTGAAACTCAAACGCTCAGTACGGACATTAACATTATAAACCAACTGTAACAGAGAACCCATACCTAATTAACTAACTAACTAACTAAAGTTAGTTATGGTAGTTGTTGTGACATTATCCCTCACATGATAAAACATGCATTGGGGTTTTCATCGCTGAACAATTCGAAGGAATAGGAGGGTGGTGGTGGAGGTGATGGATAAGTTTCTGAGTCTGACTCGGACCCAACGCACCGATACACGTGAGAATAAGAATACGGTTGCGATGACGTATAATACGCAGCACCGTAGCGGGTGACAGAGGGATACGCTGTTGTGTGGTGGGTTCCACCATACACCGGAGATGCTGGTGCATGATAGTGCGGTGGGAACTGATGCCGTGGGGGACTCTCATTGGGTGGGCCCAAAATAGTAACCAAGCCCGGGCGCGGCCCAAGCCCATGACCACCAGGCATCTGGTTCTGGTTCGGGTTCCAGACTCCACCAGGGTGTTCGACCACAGTAACACCCTCCTCACCGTTGATGACAACATTCCCTTTTTGCCCCTTGCCTTTCAAAATTTTCCCTCCCTCGTTCGCTCCTCCGTTATCGTCAATTCCCGGGAGGTTTATAGTAACCCTTTTCTCTCCCATCGATGACTGGTAACCGGGTGGCAGAGACATCGCTTGCCTCAGCTCCATCCTCGGCTCTTGGAACTGCACACCGGCTAAGCCGGTTGCGCTTCCTTCACCCATTCTGTTACCGCTGAAAAACCCTTCGCTGCTTCTGATCATGTTGCCACCTTCCATGATTTTGCCCGTGTCTTGGACAACAACCTTAACAGCTTCCTTTTTGTTGTTGATGTTGTTCTTTTCGTCGCCGCTTTGGTTACTTTCTTCGCTGCTTTCTTGCTCGCTCGGTCTCTCTTTGTTCTCTGTGTTCGCCTTCTTCTTCTTCTTTTTCTTTTTCTTCTTCTTCTTCTTCAGCTCGGGTTGGTCAGGCCACAGCTCTGCTCGTTTCCCTGTTTCATTCAATTTCTTAATCAAAGTCTCGCTGTCCACGTTCCCCTTCACCACCACCTTTTGTTGCTTCAAATCAATCGATGTGCAATAAACACCTAAGAGGAATTCGAGCAATTAAGGATAATGATACGACAACCTTGGACTTTCAGAAAAACAAACAACCGTTCATCAAATTGAAATATAAGAAACTAATTAAACCGTCAACAGTGATTTTATTAAGGAAATTGATGAGGATATGTGTTAGGTTTTAAACATGGATACCGTCTATGCTTTGTAGAATTTTCTTCACTTTCCTTGTGCAGCCTTGGCAATGAATGGAGACTTTCAACACACAGCTCTGGAAAACAGAGGCGTTAAGAAGAGGATTAGAATCTGGTGGAGTCGATAAATAATGAGAGAAAAAATGAGAAGAACGAATGATCTACCTTGCACGTGAGATGTTCTACACCTTCTTCTGCTTCTCTACCATCTTCAACTCTTATTTCTGTTGCAGCCATTGGGAAGACGGAAACTAATTGAGATGCTTGAGTTGTGTTGCAGAAGGTTGCTTTGAAACTGGTGGAAATGCTTAAAAAGTAAGGAAACGATGCTCTGATACTTTGGCATCAAATATATATAAATTAAGGAACTAACAAAAAAAACAAAGAACCTGTGAGAGAGGGGAGCTATTTGCAAATTCTTAGATCTTCTGGAAGTAAAGAGAAATTTATTCTACTATCTTTAATTTTATATATTTTACTTTTGGTCCAATTCCTTATTATTGTTATTGTTTTAATAATTTATAACAATATATCCCGTCTACACTTTTATTCTTTCTGGATTCTTCTTTATTATAATTTTTTTTTTTAATTATGACTGTCAATATCTCTAACTTATTTTATCTTATAGTAACTTTGCTTAAACGTAATCTCACATTACAAAATTTCATTTTTCTATCTATTATAACATTATGCAATTGATATAAATTTTTATTGGATAAATATTATGCAAATTATCATTGTAAGTTTTATTAAGAAAAAATAATGCATAAATATTATTTAAAAATACATAATATTAATATAAACGTTAAGCTTTTAATTTAATGAAATGAAATAGAATAACATAATAGAAATAAGGACAGGAGCACGGAACTGTTATGTGACAAATTAATTTCTTCTTAATTCAGTGTTATTAAAATTAGAAACTTAATATGAATGTGGTTGTGTGCTGGATACTTATCAATATAGCATTTGATGCCTCTTGACCCTTTCTCTTTTGTCAATTTCCTAATCAGCCTAGAAACCTTTGAAGGTGAATTATTGTTTCTTTTACAAGTCTTTTTGAAATAAATATATACATAAATCATGGTCAATGTATCTAAATCACTTGTTCCATAACCAATCTATGTTTATAAAGTTTTATTAGAAGGTTTTACTAGAAAATATTGAATCAAATGCATGTTGAAAAGTTATAATTAATAAGCATTATGATTCAAAAGTGACTTATGTTATCTCTGTCACAAAACCGTTAATGTCATTTGTAAAATATCTTTCTACACAATTTTTTAATGGAAATCAATTGATTTTGACTTTGATACCAATTATTAGATAGAACGCTTACCATTAGACCAAAAGCTATAGTCAACAATCAAGATAGAATTCTTTATACTTAAGAGCATAACAACTCAAATACCTTGAGTATGACCTACCCTACCTAACCTTTGTTAATAGTAATTGATGTCACTTACAACCGAAAGAAATGTGACTTTCATGAGATAGGAGATATGTCATTATTTTCATCAATATACATGCACTTGCAATTAGACATCATTTGAGATAAATTACTTTATGGTTTCTAGACTATTACATGTACATGTCCATAGTTTAGTCTAGTTTTCAAGCCATTTGTAAATTAAAAAACTATTCTTCTAGAAAAAGTAATAAGTCACTCGTGGATTGAAAAACAAATGTTCTAGAAAAAGTAATGAATTCATTTAATATCACGATAAAATTGACTTTTGTCAAAAATAGTCTGACTATGAGCATTTATATTTGGCATGGTTATTTGCAGTCTTGAAGTCGAAGTGCATGGATTGCTCAATTTTGATATAATCAGGGCCTGCTAGCACGATCCTCGCACCATTACCCTTGTGATTCGAGGATCCGTCTACATACAGGGTTCATACTTTTTCGAGTAGGTTTCTTTTCCTTGTAACATGAACACAAATTTTGCCATGAATCGAGACTTGATCGGTCCCCAAGCTCATACTTAATGTTGAATTTTTACAACTTGATAGACCATACTATCATTCGTCCAGCCAACTCTGGTTTTTTTAATACTTTACTTATTGGGCAGTTGGTTTTCATGACAATCTCATGGCTTAAGAACTATGGCCGAAGTCTTATAAGAGTGTTGATGAGAGCCAAAGTCACTTTCTTTACCTTGTTTCATAATCATATAGCACATGACCAACGAAATACACTGGTCTATGCTCGATGCCGCCTTTCACCAAGGTTGTGCTAACAAATCTTCCGACACCAATAGGTATACGAGTAATTGTTGTTCCAACATCGGTTTGCTAAAGATAGGTGGTGACATGATCGAAGTCCTCACAATCAAGAAGGCTTCTTCACATGTTTTGCCCCAATGGAACTTCTATGCCTTCTTCATTAGTTTCAATATTAACTTTATCTTATCAACTAGTCTTGATAGAAAATAGGAAATGGATGTTAGTCGACTAACAAACCTTTACACTTACTTGAGGTTTTAAGGGCTTTGCATCGTTATCAACGCCTAACACTTATATAATTTTGCTTCAATGTTGTGGTGGGTAAGCATAAAGCCCAAGAATTTTCCACCTTTGACACCAAACACATATTTCAAAATTAAGTATCATATTGTATTTCCACAACTGGTTAAAGACTTCAATCAAGTTGGCTGCATGTTGTTCGGTAGTCTTAGACTTGACTATTATGTCATCAACATTTACTTTCATGATTTTCCTAATTTGTTCCTTGAATACATGGTCCACCAACCTTTGATATGTTTCTTGATTTTTTTAGGTCGAAAGGCATTACTTCTTAAAAAAAATTCATCTTTTAGGTAAGAAAGGTCTTTTCCTCCTTGTTTCCTTCTTACATGAGGATCTGGTTATTATCCGAGTAGGCATCAAGGAAGCTCAATAGTTTGTGTCTAACGACCTCGTTCATGAGTCAATTTATACTTGGTAAAGGGTACGCGTATTTTGGGCATGCCTTGTTGAAGTCGGTATAATTTGTACGCAACTGTCTATTGGTTTATTGACAAGAACTATGTTAGCCAGTCAGGTTGTATGTTGCACCTTCTAAATAAAGCTTGCTTGCAATAAGTTTTTCACCTCTTGCTCAGCAGCTAACCTTCACTCTTCCTCGAGTCTCCAGCTTTTGTATGTTACTAGTCTCGCTTCTTTACATATAACAGGTAGAGGGAGATGATTTGGGGGTTTATTTCCGGCTTGTATGCGACTGTTCATGCGAATATGTCTCAGTTTTTCAATAGGTTGGACTGTAGACGGGTATCTTGCCCCTTGATTCCCGTCTACCTAGGGACAATGTCCCCTTTTGGCTCCATTCTTCTTGTCATCAAGTCGAGGATCTAAGTTAGTCATCGTGACCAAGCGATTTCTCCCGACACCTCTCAAGTCTTGGTAGGGCGCTTTAGGAGTTAGTTCCAGGCTAGCGGCGTAGCACTTCCAGGCTACATTCTAACCCACATGTATCGTCATAATGTCTCTTATTTTAGAAGAGAACTCCACGAGAGGTGAACGGTTGAAACTATTACTTAAGCTTATTCAGTGAGGGTTTATCGTGAAAAACGTTGTATGAGGTTTTGGCATCAATGATGATGTACCTGACCTAAATAGTCTTGTACCTTTTACTCTCATTTCCGAACTTAAGTGTATAGGTTGATGTACTCTTGGGGTGTCGACACACTCACCTAAGAAGCTGACAATATTTTTGTCGTAAGGCATAATGGTGTCATGTGACAACCCCAACCTTTCAAAGGTCTTTCAATACCAAATGTCCATCATGCTTTCTTGGTCCACTAAGGTATTCAACACTACAAAGTTGGCCACCTTGATAATGATAACCATGAAATCATCACAGTTGGCATCAACGACTTGAAAGTCATTATAGTCGACATACTTCTGCTTGGTTTCCTAACCACTATGTTGATAGACTGTAATGCCCTCAGATGCCTTTTTCTGGATGATGGTTCCCCTTAAAGGTACATCTTGGTCATGGTCACGACTACCTTTACGTTGTGTTATACTCCCTCTCTAACCTTCTCGGTTATGTTTCGTCCTTGACCGCCGTAGGGGTTCTCCGTCGCTGTCCCTTTTAACAAATTGGCAGAGGTGCTCAACTTGCACCTACTCCTCTATTTGTTCTTTAGACTCATGCAATCTTCTATTGTGTGTCCATAGTTTCTATGGTAATGACATTGTTTAATTTCATTAGTGTTTGGTGGCATATTAGTCTTCTCGGGTGTCGAGATTAACTTCGGCATTCAAAGCCTCTTCCAAGACCCATACTCGATCAGCATTCAATGACATGTATGTTGCGAAACATTGGGGTCGAGACAACTCTTTTGGTCTTCCCGGAGGGAGAGGTGGCTTGTGCCAGTCCTTCTCGAGCTCCCTCCTATCTACACAATCGTCAAGAGTTCTTACCTTATTGCGAAACTCCTTTAGTTTCTCAAGTTGCATGAACTTGATGGCTCTTGGTCGTAATTCGTCTTGGTTTGTTGTTAGTTTTTCGTAAAGGCTATCCGAGAAGGGTCCCCAGCTTGAGCATTGTGACCATGTGGTGCATCGCAACTTCAGGACTTAGGTATTGAATGTTAAGGCCGACTTGTCCGAAACACTCCATGAACACACATGGGGCTCTTTGATCTCCAAGTCTCGATCTCGATAAAGGTACCTGCGATTTCACTCTGCACACAGTTCAGTTCTCAGTCAATACGGAGGGAGTATATAACAATAATGAAAGATTTATTAGCTTTTACCATTAATCGTGTTAGGCTCCTATCTGTACGAACAAATATAGTTGATCCATGTAGGCTTTAATGTCTTTATAATTGTGGTTTATAAGTTGTTTATTGTGTAATATTTGTTAATTACATAATTGAGTTATAATCTTGATTATTAGGTGTATGTCAAAGGTGTTTCTGAAAGTGTGGAAATAGAGTTGTAAAGATTCATTAACTTTTATAATTAATGTACGAACGAATATAGTTTATTTATGTAGGTTTTAGTATCTTCACAATCGTGGTTTATACGTTGTTTATTGTATAATATTTGTTAATTACATAATTAAGCTATAATCTTAATTACTAGGTGTTGAGTCTTCGTCGAAGGTGTAAACTGTTGAGATGGAGTGATCCAGTAGTACAAGACTTTTACTGGAAAAAAAGTTGGTGAAACATGTTAGCTTGAACAATCAAACAATTTGTGACGTGTTATTTTGGGCATGAGTCTAATGACCTCATTCATGAGTCGATTTATACTTGGTAAATGGTACGTGTATTTTGGGCATGCCTTGTTGATGTCAGTATAATTTGTGCACATTTGCAACTGTCTACTGCTTTCTTGACAAGAACTATGTTAGCCAGTCAGGTTGTATGTTGCACCTTCTAAATAAAGCTTGCTTGCAATAAGTTTTTCAACTCTTGCTCGGCAGCTAACCTCCATTCTTCCTCGAGTCTCCAGTTTCTCTACGTTACTAGTCTTGCTTCTTTACATACAATAGTTAGAGGGAGATGATTCGGGGGTTTATTTCCGGTTTGTATGCGACTGTTCATGCGAATATGTCTCAATTTTTCAATAGCACCTTTGTTACAACTTACAAGCTCTTTGCCTTCATGTGTTAGGTTGGACTGTAGACGAGTATCATGCCCCTTGATTCCCATCTACTTAGGGACAATGTCCCCTTTTGGCTCCATTCTTCTTGTCGTTAAGTCGAGGATCTAAGTTAGTCATCATGACCATGCGACTTCTTCCGACACCTCTCAAGTCTTGGTAGGGCGCTTTAGGAGTTAGTTTCAGGCTAGCGGCATAGCATTTCTAGGCTACATTCTAACTCACATGTATCGTCATAATATCTCCTATTTTGGAAGAGAACTCCACAAGAGGTAAGCGGTTGAGACTATTGCTCTAAGCTTATTCAGTGAGGGTTTATCGTGAAAAACGTTGTATGAGGTGTTGGCATCAATGATGATATACCTGACCTAGATAAGATAGTCTTGTACCTTTTACTCTCTTTTCTGAACTTAGTGTATAGATTAATGTACTCTTGGGGTATCAACACGCTCGCCTAAGAAGCTGACAATTTTTTTGTCGTAAGGCATGATGGTGTCATGTGACAACCCCAACCTTTCGAAGGTCTTTCAATACCAAATGTCCATCGTGCTCCCTTGGTCCACTAAGGTATTCAACACTACAAAGTTTGCCACCTTGATAATGATAACCAGAAATCATCACGGTTAGCATCAATGGCTTGAAAGTCATCGTCAGTGAAACGTATAGTTGACATACTTCTGCTTGGTTTCCTAACCACTGTGTTGATAGACTAAAAATGCTCTCAGATGCCTTTTTCTGGATGATAGTTCCCCTTAGGGGTACATCTTGGTCACGTTCACGACTACCTTCACATTGTGTTACGCTCCCTCTCTAACCTTCTTGGTTATGTTTCGTCCTTGAGCGTCGTAGGAGTTCTCCGTCACTGTCCCTTTTAACAAATCGACAAAGGTGCTCAACCTACATAAACTCCTCTATTTATTCTTTAGAGTCATGCAATCTTCTATTGTGTGTCCATAGTTTTTGTGGTAACGACATTATTTAATTTCATTAGTGTTTGTTGGCATATTAGTCTTCTCGGGTGTCGAGATTAACTCGGCATTCAAAGCCTCTTCCAAGACCCATACTCGATCAACATTCAGTGGTATGTATGTTGCAAAACAATGGGGTCGAGAAAATTCTTTTGGTCTTCATGGAGGGAGAGGTGGCTTGTGCCAGTCCTTCTTGAGCTCCCTCCTATCTACACAATCGTCAAGAGTTCTTACCTTATTGCAAAACTTCTTTAGTTCCTCAAGTTGCATGAACTTGATGGCTCTTGGTCGTAATTCGTCTAGGTTTGTTGCTGGTTTTTCGTAAAGGCTGCCCGAGAAGGGTTCCCAGCTTGAACATTGTGACCATGTGGTGCATCGCAACTTCAGGACTTAGGTATCGAATGTTGAGGCCGACTTGTCCGAAACGCTCCATGAACACACATGGGGCTCTTTGATCTCCAGGTCTCAATCTCGATAAAGGTACCTGCAATTTCATTCTACACTCAATTCAATTCTCGGTCAATACGAAGAGAGTATATAACAACAATGAAAGATTTATTAGCTTTTACCATTAATTGTGTTAGGCTCCTACTTCTACGAACAAATATAATTGATTCATGTTGACTTTAATTTCATAATTGTGGTTTATAAGTTGTTTATTGTGTAATATTTGTTAATTACATAATTGAGTTATAATCTTAATTATTAGGTGTTTCTCAAAGGTGTTTCTGAAAAGTGTAGAAATAGGATTTGTAAAAATTCATTAACTTTTATCATTAATGTACGAACGAATATAGTTTATTCATGTAGGTTTTAGTGTCTTCACAATCGTGGTTTATAGGTTGTTTATTGTATAATATTTGTTAATTACATAATTAAGCTATAATCTTAATTACTAGTTGTTGAGTCTTCGTCGAAGGTGTAAACTGTTGAAATGGAGTTATCTAGTAGTACAAGACTTTTACTGGAAGAAAAGTTGGTGAAACATGTTAGCTTGAACAATCAAACAATTTGTGACTTGTTACGATAATCATCTAATGAGTTCTTCCATGGTATGCTTAATTATTAACAACTTCATCGTTTCATTTCACATCAAAATGATACAATTTCTTTTATACATGTATGTCTAAACTCCAATCCACTGCAGCTAGCTGCTTATCTACCTAGTACAAAGAAAACCCCGCAAACTATATATAACTAGTATATTTCCCTTAACTACACACGTTATTACAGTTAAAAAAAATAACGAATTATGATAAAAAGAATTTAGAAGTTCTCTTTATGAAAATCGAACTTAGTGTTGGTTTTTCTGGAAAAGTCAAGAGAAAGCCTCTTAAGTTCTCCAACCAATGTGTGCGCCCCACAGTAGAAGACACCTGAAAATAATCGAATTGTATTCAAAATGAGCTATGATCATACAAATTGAATTGGAAAAATTGAACTTGAGCAACAATAGTACTTACCAACTCTTTTTCCAGGGTGTTTGAGTGCAGTATGTTTAAAAACACTGCGCCAATTTGGTCTAGCAAAATGTGTCTTGACCCTTGTCCCTGAAACAATATCCACACCACTTTTGGCATGGTGGAGAGATTGAAGCATGGTGATCAAAGCAGATCGAGCATCTCCTTCCTCATACACACTTGTGCAATAGTTGTGAAGCTCGATTATTCCATCCTTGTCATACTCTGCCACATCATCCATCACACCCTTGAACCATTCGAAGGAACCTTGCTCACGAGTAACCCAGTAGAAATAAGCCCTGTTGGTGGCAAAAGGTTTCCTCTTGTTGTTCTTAACTCCACTTTCTACCATCCCTTCTTCCAAGTCTTTCTGTTGTTTCATGTTGTTTAGTACGTCCTTGAGGATACTAATCAAAGGGGTGGCTCCAATTCCTAGACCCACTAGAAGGATTACTTCGTAGTCTTTGTAGTCTTGTGCTGGAGCTCCATAAGGACCATCAATCAAAAGCTTCGGCATCCTACAAAAATAATTTCAATTTCACTACTATCAGTAAACTATGAATCAGTTTTGGTGTTTTCAGTAGTAAAATCATTGCCTATAGTTCAACTTACCTTGGTATGTTGTTGCCTTGTAACATATCAGCTCGCAGAAGACCACTCTGGTCACCACTTGCTGGTTGACATGCCTGCATCAATCACATGAATGGAATAACAAGGTAAGTTATATTATGCAACATTTTTTAGGAAAAGTGGTTGTGTCTTGAGCAAAATTTACCTTTGCAAAAACATTCTTAAGCTGTGATGTCCAATCACCCAAAGTCCGAATGTGAACGCTTACATAGTCATCTCCTGGGGCTGATGTAATAGAGAAAGGATGCCTACACAACAACATTGTCACCTTTGTCAACACCACTCTCCAAGTTTAAATAGTAAAAAAGTTATAATTAAAAAAAGGAATGCTCATTACCATTGAAATGGAGAGACATCTGAGCAGTTAACGAAAATATACTGTCCACTAGAGTACTTGAATCCTTGTGGTTTAGACACGTGTAAGGCCAACACATTTCCTGGGTACACTGCCACCTGAATTTTAAAAAAGAAAACATTAAAATTTTTGGTGTATAATCATTAATAGGAAAAAAGCAAAATTGAATTTAATTAAAACTTCAAGTGAGAAGGTGAATTCTTTGGTATTAATACTGTACCTTCAAAATTTTGACACTTTTGTAGCCGGACCTGAAAGCACGAAGCAATCGCTCGCATGCGTATAGTAGCATAGGAATTGCAATATACATCCAAGTCTGTGGAAATAAATTGTGACAGAATTAATAACAAAATTTCATATGAAGCAAACTTAAGGGTAATAGTGCATGCATGCGTGCATACCGTTTTCTTGTACCATTTCTTGGTGAGGTACAAGTAGTATCCGTGGACGATGAAAAGGCCATAGACGATGACAAAAAGATGGTGAGAGTACCAAAAGGCATTGAAGCCAGTGAGCTTTTTGAGAGGCTTGGGGAGGTTCAGCCTGTTTCGTCGGAACCAGGGTTGAGCCAAAGTGTAGGCTATAGCCATAAGCACCACAATGGTTATCCCGGTCCAACCCTCTGTCCCTTTCACGAACCACCAGTAATCATCGGGCCTGTCTTCTCCAAAATATGGCTTCATGGGCTCATATTCCTCATCTGTTGCATGTAACATCCTTGGGAAGTCACATGTTAAATGACAAATTGCATGTATCCCAACCCCAACTGCAATGCCAAAAGCTATCACCTGTGTCAAATCAAAACCACTATTAGCAAATAAAAACGAAACTTTGTGATAATGTGTGCGACATATCAGTTAGGAAACAAAGTTATGTTTTTTCCATTCATGCATGTTAGTAGTACCTTGTGAAAGTTGATGTTGTCATCGAAGGGAACAGCCATGCCTAACTTGGTCTTACTTCTGAGCCAAGTGATGGTGTTTCTGCAAACGGGTAAGAGGATTAAGGCCATGTTGAACTTGAGGGTCTCAGCAGCACCTTTGGCTGATGTGAGACAATAGCCCATGACTTGGAACCCGGCATGGTGCTTGTATTGGATGAACTTCCAAGTGAAAAGGGCAGCACAAATTGCGAGCCAAAGAGCAATAACCCAGATTCTCTTCCAATTGTCCTCAACAAAGTAAGCCAGTGCCCGGAGGCCACGCTTTATAGGGTTGTACTCTTTGGTTGGGACCAGTTTCTGGCTCAGCATTTGACTCATCACACGACTATCCGTGGTTATGTGAGTTGATTGTGCTGGTGCTTGCAAAAGAAGCATTTCCAAGTTGTGTAGCTGCAACCAAAAACAAACATCACATGTTTCAATTAAGTCAATTTCGAGTGAATTCTTAGTTTTCGGCAATTTGATAGAATACAAACCTCAATGTATCCAAGGTTGTCTGGATCCAACTCCTCCATGATAAGAGCTGCATATTCATCTGAACGTTCTTGTAGTTTTGACAGCTTATTAGCCGAAGCGCTTAAGGCGATAATCTGTAAAATCAGTCACACAAGAATGTTCACATTTCCACAAGTTTCTTGTAAAATCACCCTTAGTTTATTAAAAAAATGTTTTACCACTTCATTTAGTGACAAAATGAGAGAACAAATTTTTTTAATTATTTTTATCACAGTAAAAGCTCACCTCTTGAACTTCTTCTTGGGTGATTCTTCCGTCGGCATTCTTGTCCACCCTGACATGAATTAAAATTATTTAGCGACAATTGGCAGGAAATGGGTGAAGGTCCAATCAAAATTCAATAATGTTGACATTGAAGTAATAGTTGTTTTGTTTTTCGTTTTTCTTTTTACTTGGATATGTATAATACGTACACATAATGTTTCTCAAATAGCTGCTGCTAATTTCACACAGATTTTTCAACAGTCAACCCAACCATCCGTTGACTCGTTCTTTTTCTTTAAAGAGCAAAGCTTTGATTTTCTTTTCCCCCGATTTTTCCTTCTTTTAGAAGTATGCATGCCAAACTTTGATTAATTCTTTTTTTTATTTTATTTTCCTTTAGTATATTCTATTGTTATTTAATATGCTGATTTCTTCTTACTTTCTACCCTACCCATTCCACACCTAATCCTTAACAAAACATGTTTAGGTTTGAACAACGAATAAAACAACCCACATCCTTAAAGAATAAACGAATATTTTTTTTTCCTAAAAGTGTTTAAAAAGTCACTATATCAAACAACTCATTATTTTAGCCTGTAGCTCATATAACGATTTGACATTCTCGAAGAATTTAGTTGTCGTGAAGGGTTCCATGATTCACCTCTTCGTGAAACTATAACTCCACACTAAAAAAAGTGTAGAAACACTTCTAGATTAGATAAAAAATAAAAAAATAAAAAAATTGTTAAACAAATGCTCAAAGGAAAAATTGTGTCCATGTTTATCTTTTTGACTATATAAGACATTTTTGTAACAAAAAAAAATGGATAATTAACCTTAAAATGACTAATTGTGTCATGAAGAAATATAATTAACCTCAAAACTTTTTTCAATAATCAAATTGTTCATTCTTACTTCAACTACGCAGCAGCATTAATTACAAAAAATGACACTTCAATTATTTAAAAAAAGTCTCCTTCATATTGGTTTGAAATGATCATATGATGGAGTCAATAACTGCATTATGACGCATGTTCCATATGCAAATGCATGAAATGCGGCGTTGTTTTTTTTTTTTTTCTCTCAATGATTAAGCATATGAGAATTTCTAACGAAAAAAACAGTGAGGAAATGAAAGCTTACATATCAAAGAAGGTCTGGAGCCTTGAATCAAAGCTCTGGTCAGTAATTTGTTCCCAAAATTCACGCAACTCATCTTTTGTTATGGAAGCTGATGTTATGCCGCGACGACGAGATAATGCGTCAAATAATTCCCCAGCAAACTCCTTCGATTCGTTCATACCTACACATCATTTTTGTCCAAAATTCCCCCACAACTTCAATACTGGAGTAAAACTTTTTTATTATTTTTTACTTTTTTCCATTTATTTTTTATTCATTTGTAAGGCTTTCAAAAATTATTAAAATTTGCTAATAATATTCAATTTATAAAAAACATTTTTATATTACTTCAATTATCGTTCTGTAAACTAAATAATTAAACATGGTGTAAGTAGAGGGATAAACTTAAAAAATACATTATTTTATAAAGCGACTTATATAAAAAACAATAAAACTTGTAGATGCATGCATGTGTGTAAAAATGAAGGAGAAATATTATACAATGACCAATCCCTCCGAAGAAACTATAGTCTATAAGAGTGGCTGTGGCACTGACATTCTTTATTCAACAATCTTTTATAACATTCTGAATTACTAAATCCCACTAAAGGTTTCATATTCATGATCTAGTACAAAAAATGTTAATAAAGGGTGAATAAAACGACAAGAGTGGGTTGTCGTATAGCGTGCAAAGGCAACTTTTTCACATGGTGAGCACGTATGATTGGTTTTTTTCATATAATAATAAGGAAAATAATTGCGAAAGTAAGAGATGAGAGAAAGAAGACGTACCAATGCACTGACCGAAGCGCGTTTTGGGCAATTTGCCCTCAACGGCCAAGTCAAGAAAGCGCTTCTCCACCTGCGACCAACCTTCGGTTCCGACGTTTTTGGTCATGAACTTGAAACCTCGGAGAGCACGAGCGGCACCGGACTTGGACCTATCGACCCTGTCGAACTTCTTGGACGAGGTCATGCGCTTGAGCTCCTGCGACACCTGTCGGAGCCGCACCGACAGGGAGGAGGGCCGCTTCTCGAGGCGGGAGGCGAGGAGTGCCGTCTCGGGGTCCCCGCCCCGGATGTTTTGAACCGAAACGACATCGTCGCGAACGTCGAGAGTTATCTCCACGAGCTCCTCGTCGTCCTTGAACCTGGCGCTCTTCTTGCTGCTCTTCTTGTTGGAGACCAATGGGCCGCTCATGGGCCCGCTGAAGCCCACTCGCGTGCTCCTGCTCCCCGTGCTCCCCGCCTCCGACCATGACTCTATTTGCTGTTCTTCAATCTCCATCACCTTAGAACCTATTCAGTTAACCCTGCTATTCTGACCGAACAAAACCAGTTCAAAAGGGCTTACTTGTGTTTGTTTGTACTAACGTATTGGAATGGGAGGGGTTGATGAAGTTGCTTTGAGAAACGAAAGTAGTGTTTGGGAAATATATATATATAGGGAGAGATAAAGAGAGAGAGGAAGTGGGGAGTGATGTAAAAAGGCAAAATAACGCGTGAAGGGGGAGAGAAGTCAAAAATGGGGGGGACTTATACAAAAATCAAAATTTGCATGTGGACAATTATTTTGGTGTTTGGGCGCGTTGGTTGACGAGGGTGCATAGTTGTTGAGATTCAAAGCCTCCTATTCCCCTCGATGCTTCTTTAGAAGCACTTATTTTATCCTTCTTCTTTCTTAGGTCACCATCAATGTACCGTTTTTCTTGTATCCCTACGAATACGTAATTCTATTTTACTACTTACGAACTCTTCTTCAAAATTCATTATTTTTCTTTTTGAAAAATTCTATTTTAACATTATTGTTCATGAAAGTGGAGTGGCAAAGTATACTCATTTGATTTAGTAATTTTTTAAAACTTTGTAATTTTTCCCATTGTTATAACTTCAAATTTCAAGTGTGACGTAAATTAAGTAATATATAAAAAACAAACTTCATAAAATTAATATCTTAACATTTTGGATTAAAAGTGAGGTTAATAATTTTACAAATTTGGTTCATGTTTTATTATGTTTAGAATCTATTTGTGTTTTTTCTCTTAATTTTCCCATAATATCAATATAAATGATTTATGTTCTTCCAGAGCCTAAAAGCCAAGAACAATATATTCTTGTGGAGCCTTGAAGTTGAGAATAAAACTTCAAAGTGTCAACTGTGTTGATTTCTCTATGAAGCTCTAATCTCTGGTAGCTGGGGTGAAGGGAAGATATTTGTCAAAAGTATCTAGCACTCTCGTTGGTATTTTGATTAGCAGAAGTATATAATATGAATTGGGGTAAATTTCAAAAACAATCTCCTAGCTTTGCTCATTGTTCGTTATTTATATTGTCATACATGGTCACTCTCCCTTTGTTTTGTGCCATGAGAAAGACGTATAGTCTATTTTGTCAGAGATATGATGGTTGTTCTGTCCTATATGTTGGAGGAAGACGTGCAATCTCTTCTGCATAAGGTAGGTTGTTGTTCTACTCTATGTGTCAGATGGAAGACGTGCATTCTCTTCTACATAGGGTATGATTGTTGCCCTATGCTATGTGTTAGAGGAAAGACGTGCAGTATCTTCTGTATAGGATATGATTGTTGCTTGTTAAGACTTTATTCAGCAAGTGTACCGAGTCACAAGTAATATAGTGAGTTAAGTAAAAATGTCGATTTCTCAGGGAACAGTTCTGTTTTAGAATTTCAATGTCACTACTCAATAAAAGCAAATTCAGTTTTAATGGGAGGTATGGTTTGACTAACAAGTACTACAAACATGCAATTTAAGAAACAAATTAATAAGCAATAAGAATATTTTGAAATAATTGGGGAAACATCTTAGGATTGAACTCATCTATCTCACTCATTTGTAACTTTGGTAAATCATGAAATATAATGACTGTAACTATTCAAACTTGATGCACATATAAAAATCACTGAAATTGATTCCTCAAATATGAAATTCATAAGGAAACTTCTCAAATGCAGATTCCTCGACTATCTAATCAGTTACCCATCATTAAGAAACGATGTATTTCATTTAGTAAATCGAAACTTATTCCTAGAATCCCAAATTACTGCATATTTTCCTCTAGGTCATAAACTCAAAATCACTTTCCAATAGCTTTCAAGAATTAAAAACAAGATTCTATAGATAATATAAAATCAAGCATGAAGAATGAGATGAAAATAACAAATCTGAATATAAACTGAATATTATAAATCAAGATCCCAAAATACAAATGAGTTTCAAAAAGATTACATTCAATCCCAATATATGAAGATTTAGCTACCCATGGCAGTCATTACAAACCAATGAAAGGAAGATTGCAAGAGAAGAAGAAAATCTTGATTCTAGTCGTCTGCCTCCGTCCTCTAGGTATTCATGTCTCCCAAAACCCTAAAATCTCCTTTTAAACTTGGTTTTGGGCCTAGGTTAAGTGGCTTTTTTTCTATTTTAAACTTTTTAATTATTTTCTTCATGAATCTTCCAATCTATCATTTTCTTCATTCTTGTATAAAAATACTCAAAATTAGTACTTATCATTGCTCTGCGTGTGATCTCTTCTTTGCCAAGTGATGACAACGTCATTTATTGAAATTTGTTTCTTTGTCAGATATGAGATGCTCGTTCCCGATGCAAGGGGAGTGGGAATGTTGGTTTGTTGGAGTTGGTTGGGTACCTGTCGGTCTAGGTACTTGTCGACCATACTCCTTGGTGGTTGTATAGTACACAAGCCTCCCAAGTTTGAGTAGTTGTTGAATTACTAGAAGCTTGATAAGTGGTGTTGTCGGGCCCACTCTTTGATGGTCGTGTTGGTTACTTATTGTCTGGATACTTGTCGTCCTAAATTCTCGTGGGTCTGAGCATTTATTAGTTTGATTATTTATTGGCCAGGATACATATCGGTCATACTTCTTGATAGCCGTATAATACAATTTATAACCATCATCAATTTAAACTAAATGTAAATATAACAATTTCATCTAATAAAAATCTAAATGTAAGTTCAACTCCCATTACAATTAAAAGTAAATATACAGAAAAGATGAGACATTATGCATTATAGGTCAACTCTTCATTCTTTTACGCTTCTTTACTTCGTTGTAGAGTAGGAGTCACATGTTATATTCAAAAAAAATAGAATCTAAAGTTTTGTATTTTGGATATAGATTATAAATGGTATACAGTATATGGATATGGAAGTAATCAACTACTGATTGGCTTCACAGTGTAGTGTGACAAATTTGACCATAAGTAGCGTTGCATAAACATCCTGTGATCATTGTTTGTATATGAGTGTGATAAAGAGCATTTAATTATGTTTTTTTATCGTTTAACATGAAATGTAATCTACGATTTCAACTGATTTGATTATGTTACTGAGTTTTTCTGACACTGATTAGACTAAAATTGATAACATTGATCCGTGATGATTTAAAACCACTGGCGAGAAGATGTGTGCGTGACGTCTCTGGTTTCAACTATTGGATTCGGCAATATTAAAAGACGTCGTTTTCATCTATTGACCACGTGCTTTTTGAGAAATTTACTATTCCAACTATTCCTTTTTATATCTAAGATTTTATATATTCAAATAATGTTTATTTATTATCTTTATTTTACTCAATTTTAAATAATTTATACATTTATAAAATATAAAATGTATATTTATCGTCAAATAGAACTGACAAAAAATTAATTAATTAATTAAAAAATACATAAAAACTTTCTGAGTATTTTATTAGAATTAGAAATTATTATATTTCTTAATTTTATTGTATTAATTTTAAAAGATAAATACATAACATAAGGTATCTTTCCGCTATATAAGTGAAAATAATTAATGCAACTTAATTCTACTACCTAATTATAATTGAAAAGAATTCTGAAGTCCTCTTTATTAGTATTTGATATTAAAAAAAAAAGTCAATGAAATAAATTATCAATTAATTAAAAAAAGTGTGCTAGAAATTATATCACTAAATTAGAAATAAAGTATTCAAAACATGTTTATATTTCACTTACGGTGGGAAAATATATGAAAGATAAATTTTAATTTCCGATTACAATGGATTAAATAAAAATAAAGTATTAATTTATTTCGATTTGTTAAAAACTTGCTTAAAAAAATATTTTTATTGATCCATTTAATAAAAATTCATCTTATGCTTCCGATTTGTTGGGATAAATATCTAATCTAAGAAACAATACTGGCGTATCTTCTGCGCATAAGAAAAATATATATAATTTTAAAGGCCAAAAAAATTAACTAAATAGTTTTAATTGATGACATCGTATTAATTTTATTTTAAAGATATTCATAAGATTAAACACTGTACTTACTTTCCCACTCTTTATTAATTATTGATGTCTAGCAAAAGAAAATGTTCCTTTTTATTTGTTACTTTCTTAATTTTAAGATAACATGTATTTTTTTTCAATTATACCCTTAATTTAATTAATGTTGAAAAAAATAATATGAAGAGAAAATATAGTGACTCGTAAATATATACTAAAATAAAAAAAGTAAAAAAGATATAATAAGAAACTTACTTATAATAGCATGAAAAATATAAAAACAAAACAATTAAACCTTTCTTTAGTTTAAGTGATAAAATAACCCTTTAAAGGACCGTTATAAAGGAACAACTTATATTTAATGACATTGTATTTTTTTTTACACGTGACATTTTTAAATATTCTGCTTTCTATTTAATATCATTTTCAAAGTTCAAAATAATACTGATTATTTTTTATTTATAATATTTTTACTTAATCTTTAATTATATATGTGTGTGTTTACTGTGTTCTTTAATTAGTTTTTAGTCTATATATGTGTTTACCGTGATATAAAAATGAAAAGAGAAAATTATTTTATAAATATTTTACTAAAGTCAAATCTCTTGAAAGGAAAAAAACTCTAAATGTAATCTAATAAATGTAAGATTTCATTAATATGACAAACGTTAATTAATGTCTTAAAGATATTATTTAAGAAGTTAAAAATAAAAAATATCAACAATATTTATCACACTAATAAATAGAATATAAAATTTATTTAAAAACAGTTCATAAAGTATACTAGAAATTCTTTAATTATACGAGGTCTTGAGACACCTATTAGTAAGATTGAAATTATTAGTAATTACTTTGTAGCACATGTGTATTTTATCTTATTCATATTAGACTACATTTTCTAAAAAATAACTTATTCGCAAATTATGAAATAAAAAAATGAAATTAATTTTTTTCATAAGTTAAAATAGTTTATATACAAATTAATTTGTAAATATGGTAATCATAGTTTATAAAAATCAAGAAAGGTAAGCCACTATCTGTGTCACACGTTCCTTAAAAGATAAAAAAAATATTTTTCGGTTTCAATTTCAAAAAATGACTAAATTAATATAATTTTAATATTTAATATTTGTTATAACTATCATCGTATTTAAAAATGTCAATTTGGGAGGGGAGAGGTATTATAAGCACGTGTGGTGGATACTCTTATTTCTGTCAGAGACAAACGGATATATTGTTTTGCTTCACAAGTGGACATTTTATATTAAGAAAACTTATGAAATATATAATGTTAGTTGAAGGGGATTAACTACCAAAACTAAATAAACTAAATTAATTTATGACTGATGTATTTATATAGATTTGATGAACTTGTCAATTTAGGATGGCCATTTAATGGTCTTTCTTTTATTTGTATGAAAATAGTTAAAACGTGAATAGAGTTTTATTTATAAGTATTTCGGATAACAAAATTACGTTATCACTTAATTAAAAAGTTTAATTAAATTTTAAGTGTCATAAATTTGAATATTTTAATTGATTTTTTTATTAAATTTTATTATTTTATTAATTACTTAAAATATTTATATTTTCATTTTTTTAATTTTTTTATAAATTGGGTAATATACTATTATTTTGTCTTATATTTTACTTGTTTGTCTTCGTAAAAATTAAATAACAATTAACAAAAAAATTAAATAACAAAGACTTTTAAAAAATTAAATATTAAATAGATAAATAAATTAATAGAGATTCAATAAAAATTATCCAAAACAGTTAAAATTTAATTAAGTTCAATAATATTATTATAACTTTTTTTAGCTAAGTAGTTAAAGTGTCGTAACGAGTTGATTGTGGTCAACAATTGGTTAGTACAATAATTTACACTTGACGAGGAACAATCTAGAATATGGAGAAAAATGTAAAACACTTGCAGTTTAAAAAAATGCCTATCTAGTTTCTTATTTATTGAAATGAATGACTATTTAATTTTTTAAAGAAGGAGTAGCAGACAAATCCAAGGCTTACGAAAAAAAAATGATTTTTCCTCCAACGAACCTTATTTTTTTCAAATAAATTTTGGATTGGTGCTAATAATAAGTATTTTATTTAATAAGAGGGTTGAAGTATGGGTTAAATTAATATTATGCTTAGATCAATCTTGAATAATTCACAATTCTTTGATATGACAATTTCTTATTTCCCATCGTATTAGGGTAATAAAGGGTGAAGTAAGAGTTTATCTTCTTTATTTATATTTACGAGTATGAACTTTATATATATATATAAAATATTTTTTTAAAAAGAAAAATTTATTGATCGAAGCAAGTCACTTTGTCATGAGTCTGGTTGGTATCTTTGTATCATTATCATCGAACTCATATTTAACCTATTTATTTTCAACTTGGTCTGTTTAAAAAATAGTCCAAGTAGAAGTTTGTTTTATTAAAAAAACTTATTATGCACGTGGGTATTTATGGATATTATATATATATATATATATATATATATATATATATATATATATATATATATGTGTGTGTGTGTGTGTGTGTGAATATTCAAATGAAATTTAATTTTAAAATATATTTAAATAAAGCTATACATATAATATCATTATAAATAAAATAATTATTTCTAAAAGTAATTTATAAGAATATTAAATTTTATGAATATTTTTATTAGTAAATCAAGATTTATTAGTAAATAGATTAAATTTACAGATTTTTTTTTATATTTTTAATCTTTGTTGATAACTCGTCAACTACGTTTCAATCAAAATATAAGTAAATTATTATCTATAAAATTGTACGGTTTTAAAAGTCTAATTTATTTAAAATTTAATATATAGCACAATTAAGAAATTATTTTGTAATATTATCATCAAATTTGTTAAATGTGCACTCATTAAAGTATAATTTATTAGAACAACTCTGAGAAATAAATTTTGTATAATATATATTAACACTTAAAGAAAATATGTATTTAGTGTCAACTGAAAAGGATTAAAAGTAAAATAAAGGAAGTTCATGTTAAAGCATGATTAATATATTTTTTTCGTTGATAAAATCATTTTTTAGTTGACAAAAAAAGTTTACGTTACATAAGTAGGAGATATACAATTTAGTGTTAGCTTTTAGTGATATGTTACTCATGTAGGTTTAATCTACACGGACGAATTTTATTTAAATTCTTTTATTGCAAGAAAAAAAAACTTTAGTGTTGTTTTTTAATTATACTAATATTTCTTAATCATTTTCTTATCAACAACATGGACAGTAGTGGCAGTTGTAGGTTTAGCTAACCCAAAGTTAAGGGCAGCATAGTCAACTTATTGCACAATCAAAGAACCTAGAAAATTAACTCGGGGTTCTATTTCTGATATTTTGGGAGTTTAAAAATACTTAATTAAGAAATACTTAACTCATTGATTGATATTCTATTTAAATTAGTTTCTTTTAGAGAATCTTATTAAGGAGTGGTGCATTTGTATGTCTTAAAATAATTTCATTAACAACTTTTGGACAAAAGTATAACCCGTTCATACTTCTTGAATAACGTCAACGCAAAAATAGAATAAAATACTCATTATTTATTTTTCAATAATCACTATTATAAGCCAATGAAAAAAATTAGAAATGCAAAGCACAATCACTATTCATAATCAAAATAATCAAATTTATTCAAATTATAATGTATGCTACTGATAAGTAGAAAATCAATTTTAACAAATATCTTAGTAAATTTCAAAACATGATATTTGAGAGAAATAAGAGGAAATAAAGTTAGATCTAATCTACAAGAATATACTCTAACTGAAATAATATTCATTAAACTCAACCGTGGAATCCAATCCCAAACAACACTAACAATTTTTTTTTAAAAAAAAAGAAAATCACTAAAATAATAAAAAAAAAAACACATCACAAAACTCACCTTTAAAAAAATGATGGCCAAGGGTTTCAGCTCCACCCAAGAACCTTGACCAAACAGAAACTATTATGTCTCCTCAAGATAACTCGATTTCAAATATTTTCTATACTTATTAAGATTTTTTAATAAAAATAAGCAATACAAACAACATGTAAAAATTCTAAAATTACTTACCAACTTAATGAAGATCCAATCTTAAACCTAATAATAGCTGTCATAATGTTTGATTTAATAAGATTTAATTATTTATTAGATGTAATTTAAAAATAAAAGAAAAGAGAAAAACACCGAAAGTGATCTAGAAAGGAAAAAAAAAAAGGAATGAGAAAAGGGAACGGGAGATAAAGAAAAAAGTGATTTAGCCTTTATTATTTTTTGTGAAGTGATTTAAAAAGGAGAGAAAGTAGAGAAACAAAAAAAAAATAAAGAAAAACAGAAGAAAACATAAATAAATGAGATAGAAGGAAAGTCATTTAAGTAAAATATTATTTTTTTATTTGCTTAAGCTTACTTTTTTGTATTTATTTAAATTATTATTTTAAATTGTGGTTTTTGTCTATTATTACAAATTAATTTATTTTGTATCCACTTTTGTGTTCCAACATAAATGAATGTGTAATAATTATCTAGTTTAATCTCACTTAGTTTCAATTTAAGGTCGTGTTAGTTGACTTATTTTTTTATAATTAATTTTACATTTTTTAACATTGATTTGACTGATTTTAATAATATTTCATTGAAAGCCGACCTTATATTGCAGTGGTTAATCTATTATATTCTTGTAGTGTTACCTGCAAGTCTCATCATATGAAATTTTATAGGAAACTTAGCTTCTGGTAAGATTCTATCTTTCCCATTGATATATATGTTTCTCCCCAATCTTACGTACTTTTGTGTTCCACGAAATAGGTTGAAGTCAAAGATTCAACCACGACAATTTGTATGCATACTTTTATAAATCTATAAAAAAATCAATAGCAGTTTGTGTACACTTTCAACAATGCATTATGTTACTGGTGAGGAAAAAATATTCAGATACACACACATATATATATATATATCATAGTGGAGATGGTTGTTTGATAAAATGCACATAACTATGGTGGACCCAAATAAGAAAATTCAGACACTTTGTCGGTATACCTTTATCGATTTTCAACTTTAGCCTTCTCAGTTTTAGTTTTAATAAATAATCAACTTAATATTTTATTCACTTTATTTTTTATGATCACAACAATTTTATAACATTAATAATTCTTATTTTCCACGAAAAAGACACTATGCAGAACTTAATGTGTGTGTGTATATATTAAAAAAAGTGACTAGTAGTTTGCCAAAAATTGAAAATTTTCTTAAATGAATTAGTTTTTGCAGCTATGCATTGTGCAGTCAGACACCCGTAAAAGTTATATATTAAAAAAACTATATTTGACAATTTATTAAATTATCTATAGTAAAAAAAGAATTATATTAGTTTTTAATGAATAATTGTCTTCCAATGTGTCGTTGAAGAATGAAAAAGGAAGGAGTCAAAAAAGTGGATGAAATTGAAAAAGAAAATGTCAGAGGGGAGTTATATCTACTTGAGGGACATTATTTATGACTAGGGAAAATAGAGAAGGAGCAGGTCTTGGTTACGGAAGAGAAGAGCGAAACGGAATGTGCATGTGTTCTTCCAAAAACACAACACATGCCTAGTTAGGAAATAGACAAGAACTAGGTTTCCACAAATCACTGACTCATACGGAATGTTTTAGATTAATGGTAAATTTTGAACAGAAAACGACGAACATGTTGAGGATGGAGAAACCATGACTAGGATAACGTACGTAGCAGCAAGCAACAGATAACAGTGTTTGAACGCAGAGCCACATGTTGAAACTCCACCAAGAACAATACCAGATTGTGCTAACATCACTGAAAGAGTTGGTATGGTAGCATTACTATTTGTGGAAGCTAACAAAATTTCATGTCAAACTTTTTTAGTGTTCATAGTTAACCTAAATAACTTTCAATAACTAAATTGTAATTGTAAGATGCTTTTATTATATTTGGACTTCTTCCACTGTTTTATATGGCTCAAATTTGAGTTATTGAAGCAGATATTTATTTCTCTTATAGCATACAAAAATAGAAGATCTAAATTGCTCTCGTATCTACGTTCTAGAATACTTGTGTTTATTTTATTACCTTTTTTTGTATTCTTCTGTATGATTTGGCGAAAAAGTCGAGTTATGGAAGCGCAGATACTTTCTTGGCATAAATCAAAACCTAACACCTTTTTGAATAACGATACACACTCTAAAATGAAATACACGTTTGGGTGACGGAAGTCAATAGTAACCTGCCACGTATATATGTATTATATATACAACCGGGATACGACCCATATACAGCTATGCGTATTCGTATTTAATTTTTATAAATAATATATATATATATATATATATATATATAGTTGAAGACTTCTTTTAAATTTTAATACTTATCATTACTTAATCTTCATTTAATTTATATATATGTATCATGGATTTAGAAATAAAGTTAAATAAAGTAAAGATTTTATAAATATTTTATTATCATAAAGGAAATTTATTATGCTTATTCTATTGTAGATAGAGAATGAACTGGAAGTCATTTTCAAGTCATTTTTTACATTTCAAGCCATTTTTTTCGTGATAGAAGTAAATGTTATTAGTGACTTAAATTTGTAGAAGCCATTTTTTTTGTGATAGAAGTAAATGTTATTAGTGACTTAAATTTGTAGAGTGTATTAGGTTGAGAATGATTTGTGAGAAGTTGGTTTTAGAGTATTTTTTTAATTGAGGTGATCACCTTATAAGTTTATATTATTAAGATTGTTTGTTCATGTACTTTTAAGTCTTTCTTCATACACTCTCAAAATTTTTAAAATTGTCTAAATTGTCCTTAAAATAATAGTATAAAGATGAAAATGCTCCTGCATCTCCAATTCTAAAAATTATTGTTTTGAAATAGGGTGTTTCGTAATTCAAAAAACCTGTTCTGAAAGGATCTGTTTCAGAACTATATATTAATTTTTGGAACAGGTTCTTTGAGTTACGGAACATCCTGTTCCAAAATAATAATATAATGGAAATCTATTTTGGAACAGCTAATTCCGTAACATTGACTTGCAGAATGTCTAGTTCCGAAACTCAATCAACAAGTTTTGGAACTCAATCAACAAATTCCAGAACGAATTGTTTCGTAACACATTCTCACTCTCCCAAATCCATTCCGAAACAATTCATTTCGGAACACTCCTATTGACTTGCAGAATGCTCAGTTCCAAAACTCAACTAACATATTCGGGAATAAGTTGTTTCGTAATATATTCTCACCCCAAATACATATTCCGGAACTAAAAGGGTAGTGTTGGAATTTTTGAAATTTTTGGAGGTGTCTTAAGAAGGCTTGGAGGTAGAGGAAGAAACAGTCTACTATTAATGGAGCTTACCATCATGGGCCTACCAGTGGACCTGATGATCAATAGATTGATCCAATATCATTCCTATAAATGGAGGGACACCTCCTTAAGTATGACTACTGTTCCCTTAACCACTCGGTTTTGACAAAAACTGACTTGATATTTAGAGTGTCTTTGCAGGTACCCTCCCCCTCAAGCCCAGAAAGAAGAAACACTTGACTTTAAAGAATACACCAAACCTTTAAGACCAACAGAATACTCATAGTCAGTTACACAAATATTCCTCTTGTCTAAATAATTTTGTCCCTTGATCTCACCTTTCTTTCTTTACCTCCGAACACTTGTTAAATTCAATATGTATTGATATGATTGAAGAAGCTATGTTTAGTATTGATATAAGTTTCTTCAAGATTATACTTTACCATAAGTGTCGATAGAAAGTTTTTATAAAATATTTAGTATTTCAAAAAAAAAAAAAAAAAAAAAAAAAAAAA